>Ga0209337_1000552_pt1 | contig 30356 bp, 23 predicted proteins | sample LinPmetageLP53_FD_184044 | JGI IMG/M metagenome (GOLD analysis project Ga0209337, IMG submission 184044) | Marine viral communities from the Pacific Ocean - LP-53 (SPAdes) (version 2) | ecosystem: Environmental > Aquatic > Marine > Oceanic | place: Pacific Ocean | collected 2010-02-08 | reverse complement strand
CTTATTTTAGGATCTTGCTCTGTTTTAAGTTTTTTATTTGCAGGTATACTAGGATCATTAATATCAAAAACAACAGAACCTCCTAATGGTATAGCTTCTATTTCTACATCTTTACCGTCTTCATTAGTAAAACCAAAAACAGGGTCTTTTAGTAATTCTACTAATTCATCTTGATTATTTTCAAACTCTAAAGCTTCTTCTTTTAATTCTTCTTCATTACTTAATTGGTTTTCATCTGATATTTTATTAGCATCAAATTCTTCTGTAAATTTTTGAGTAGTAACAGTACCAGTTTTAAGAGCAGTTTTCATTTTATTTCTTAACTGAGCATTTATCCAACCGTTTAAATTGTTGTTTTCAGTGACAAAATTACCTTTACTGTTTTTATAACCTTTAACGTCTAATTCATTTAACTTACTATTTATTTCATTAGAAGTTAAACCTTTGTCTGTTAATTCTTTTCTTTTATTTTCTCTTAATTTTAAAAATTCTTTATTAAAATTTCTTATGTGAGGTATTAAAGCTACTTGAGTTTCAGCTAACATGTTTTCAGCGCTGTAGTCTGGTAAGTTTCCATATAAAACTTCCGCTTTATAAGCTATAGCATCTTCGTATTGTTGTAACACTTCATAAAGAACATTGTCTACTTGACGAGGATTACCCCATTTGTTTTTATTATAAAGTGAATTTACTTTTACTTTAAAATCTTGTCCCACTGGAACATTACGCATAGAGAATTTTTCATCAAAATCATAAACATTCTCTTCAGGTTTTATTTCTGTTTTAGGTTTAGTTGGTGGTTTTGTTTCATCAACAACTTTACTTATTTCTTTTTTTAATGCTTTTTTATCTACTTCAGCGCCTTGTTTAGTTAACTTTTTAAATGCTTTATTTTTATTAAAATTACCTGACTCTAAAGTTGCATTAAAATCTTTTATAAAATTATAAACAGATCTACCTGAATTAAATTTAATATCTGTTCTTCCAAAATATTGTAATACTTGTCTTAATATATCACCTAATTTTGTAAAAATATCTTCATCATATGTAACCGCTCCATTGCTTATTGCTTCTGAATATAAAGGTAAAGTTTCTTCCCATTGATTACCTAAAGCTTTGTCAACTTTTCTTTTATGCTCTTCTTTAGTTATACTACCAGCTTTTAACTCGGCATCATAACCTGCTATTTTTTCAGAATATTTTTTAATATATTGACTAAACCTACGTAACCATTGCTCAGGCATTGCTGTTAGCTTAGAATCATTTAAAACTAACTTTTCTTGCAGCTTTAATAATTCTGCTGTAAAAGCTCTACCTATTAAAATTTGAGCCTCTGGATCTCCTTTTATGGTTTTGTATATTATACCATGTATAAACTCATGTTGCTTAGTAGTTATAGCGCCGTCTTTAGAGGCTAAAGCATTATTAATACCTATGAATTGTCTACCATCTTTCATCTGAATATCCATTCCATATTGGCTTGCAGTTTTTTCTGCTTTTGATCTAGTAAAACCAAATTCTTTCATTAAATAATCAACAGCTTCTTCGTTGCTTTCAAATTCTTTATATACAGTATTTTCTAAAGTATTTTCTGTTATTGCTTTAATTAACTGATCACCTGTTTTTTTAGACATTTCATCATAATATGTTCTTGATATTTTTTCTTCTAAAAGTTTTATTTTTTCTTCAGTACCAGCTCTAAAAGATTTGTCTTCTGATTTTAAGTTTTGTCTTAATGTGCCAAGAGTTTTTAAATCACCTAGTATTTTTTCAGCAACAGAAGCTGAAATATTTGTAGGCATTCTATTTATACTGTTGTTAAAAGCGTCCATCTCTTCAATAAGTTGATCTGCTTCTTGTTGAGTATATATTCCTTGTTCAACTTGTTTTGATAGTAGTTTTAAAGATTTTTTCTTATTATAAGACATGTAGCTTAAAGCGTTAAATCTATCTACAGCATCCATTCCTAAAAGTTGTCTTCCTGTTTTTGTTGCTAAATTAAGAGTAACACCGGCTCCTGGTATCAAAGCACCTGCGAAAAAAGATAAAACAATAGTATCCATGAAATCTTGACCAGATATAGTATCTTTCAAAAAATTTTTACCGGCCATTTCGTTAATATCTCTATTAACACCATAAACTTCTCCTATTTGCTGTACGTTTTCTTGAAAAACTTCCTTTAAACCTTCACCAGTAATATTTAAACCAGTTCTAGCTGCTGATAAAGCTTTTTTATATGCTGACAATCCTTCTTTTCTATATATTTTAAAAGCATTTTTAAGCATGCTTGGCTTAAGTAATTTACCAAATAAAGCATCTGTAGCTTTTGTTTGTGGAGAAATAGGTGCTGTTAATGCGTATAGTAACCCTGTTTCTATAGAAGACACAGCTGCTAAACTCGAAGCTTCATCGTCATTAAATCCAGCTTGTCTTGCTTGTTTTAAAGTTTCTTCATAACCTCTAGAAAAACCTAAAGTACTTTGGCCTATTATAGCGTCTGCCATACCTCTTTTAATAGGAATGGTTTTAAGATATTTTCTAGTTTTACCTAAAACTCCTAAGCCTTTAGTAAAACCTCCTACAGATTGCCTAGCAACTCCCATGCCTCTAGTTAATGCTAATTGAAATATTAAATCTCCAACAACGTTAGAACCAGCATCAAAAGCGCCTAATACACTAAAAGAAGTTCCTTTTCTACCACCTTGTCTAGCTTTTGTTCTTATTTCCTCTTGTTGTTCTGGACTTAAAAATGGAGTTGCATCAAGTGATCGTGTAGCGTCTATTATTCTATTATTTGCATCTATAATATATCTAGTTTCTGATTTTGGATCTGTATATTCATAACCATTAGCAAACACATATCTTCCAAAAGTATGATATTTAGTATCAACAACACCCATTTCTTCTAAAGCTAAACTAGTTCTGATACTTTCTGAAACGCCTTCAAAATAATCACCAGGTAAAAGTCCATAAAAACTTGCACTAAAACTTCCTATAGCTTCAGATAACCCGTTCCAACCACTACCAAGTGTATTTAATAAAAATTGACCAGTAGTTATATTTCCACCAGTTTCAAGTAGTTTTTGATACTCTACTGCATTTTTTTCGTCTTGCTCTTGTAATTTTTGAGATATTAAAGGAAATTCTTTTTTAATAAACTTTTCGTAACCATTTAATTTTACGTTTTCAGATGAAATATTAAATTTAATACCAGCAAGATCTGGATCAACACCGTTCTGCTGTTCATACATAAGTTTTTGCTGCTTGATATCTCTTGTTATCTGGTCATTAATATACATGTTTAGATATTGAAGTCTTTTAGCTTCAAAAGCTAAGGATGGATCATAGTATTCACCATAATTTCTTTCATCCATATCTAATTCTAAAAATCTTTTAAGATCTTTATCAAAACCTCTTTCTTGTAAAAAACCACCAAAATCATTTATATTTAAATTTGTTTCAGCTAATTCTTCACCATTATATATGTCATTTACAAGAGTGTTATCTTGTAAGTTTCCTTCATATATATAAGGTTGATTTAGTTTTTGTAGATCTATATAACTAGACACTTCGTCAGCAGTTTTTACTTGATATGTTGATATTTTTGCTTTAGCTCTATCTTTTTGTGCTTGTGATGGAGGATTAAATGTAGATATAGTTTGGTTTTGAGTATAACCTGCTAATTCTAAATCATCTTCAGTTATGAAATTTTGATCTACAGCTAACTGTACGTTTATATCTTCAAATAAACCAAATTGGTTTTGTTCTAGCGTTTTTGGGTCATTTGTTTTACCAAGGGTTCTAGCTATATTGTCATAATAAGACTGTGGCTTTACCGGTAAACCCATATTATCTACTTCATTTGTAGATTCCGAAGAAATATTTTCCGAAATTAATTCCCCATTTTCTTGTGATGCAAACATGTTTGGAAGAGGTGCTACATTTACATCCGTTACAACACCCTCCACTTTTTTTAATTCTGCACCTGGGTTTTCTGATAACCATATTATTCTATCTGATTGAGAATAATTAGTAAGATCTATTTCCTCTCCGTTTATAATATATATTTTTTGTTCCATTTTATTTAATATTAAGAGCTTTGTTCATTCTTTTTATATATTCTTCTTCAGTTTCTTCTGCATTAGTAGCACCCATTGGATTAGCTTTCATCCAATCAGTTTTTTTAGCTCTATCCATTAGTATAGTTTTACTTGTTATGCTTTTTCTTTCAGCAGAAGTACTGTTATCTAAAATAAATTTAAGTCTATCAACAGCTGACTCTAAATTATAATCACCTGCATAAGTAATATTGTTATTTTTACTAATATAAAATCCAGGTTTTTTATTATATAGACCTTCCGCGATTTCTCGTGCTCCTTTACCGTTGTTTATTTTTTTAGTTGAGTTTCTATCGTAATATTCTTGATTACTTTTACCTTTAAGTTGTGTACTTTCAGCCTTTAGCCAAACTTCTATTGTTTCCTCTATAGTCATAAGTTGACTTCCAGGAGAAATTCTATTTAAGTTTTCAGAAACTACTTCTATATTTGTTTTCTGTGAGTTTTCTGCAGCTCCATTCATTATATTATTATAATACTCAGCTCTATAACCTGGTCCTGCTACAGGATCTGCTGGTTTTACTATAGCTTTGTTACGTGATTTATACCATCTTCCTTGGTTATCTTGCTTTAAGCCAGACGTGTTGGCTTTTACTATTTGTTCAAACAAAGCTTCTTTAAATTGATCATCAGTAGGGTTTATTGTTTGATAATCATTTTCAAAACCTTGGTTTAGTTTTTGCAAATCAATATTCCAAGCATTGGCAGCTGTTTGCACGTTGCTATTTACACCCGATACTTTTTGTGTAAGTATACCTTCCATTTCAGTTCTTAAAGCATCCATGTTTAAGTAATTTCTAATCTCTGTTGTTCTTTGCTCGCTTTCTTGATTGCCTTCAACTTTTATTGTATCATAAACAATAGTATCTTGAGTCCAAAATCTTGGGTCAATTTGACCATTGTTGGCTATAACACCTATACCATTACCACTTTTGCTTTTTTCTTTAGTTTTCATCATATCTAAAGATTCGTTTACTATTTGCGGTACATTAGATACAAAGTCAAAATTGCTTCCTTCGTTGACTTGAGCATTCCATTTTCTAGCACTTATTATTTTTTCTCTATAATCTCCTTGTACTGTTTTTCCATCTACAACACCTGTTTCATAGCCAGAGACTTTTACCATTATATCATTTGTTTCTGGATCATAAACCATTTCAAATTGACCATCAACAACATCACCTATTGAATTAAGAAAAAATTGATTATTAGCAACTTCATTTTGATCTTTACCTAATATAGTTATTTTTTTACCTATAGTTGCCGCGTTTTGTTTCCAATATTCCCCTGTAGATGCAAAACTAGCAACTGTTTTTTTAGTTAAGTCTAGTAAATCATAATAATCTCTTACAGCTTTTTGAGCAGACAATCTTTTTTCGTTATCTCCAAATTGAGTTTTTAAATATATTTGAGCTTTTGTAGCAATGTCTATTCTACCGTTTAAAGTTTTTTGTAATTCAGTATCTATAGCAGAAGTTTTAGGCGCAGAAGAAAGATTACTCATTTGCTCTAAATTCCAAACATCTGCAGCGCCTTGAACATTTTGCATTTGTTGTATTACAGCTTGGTTTTTTCTTTCTTTAGCTTCTTCGCTTTTTAAACGTTGAGCCTCATCAATCTGTCTATTTTTATCGCCTGTCATTAATACTTGTAACGCAGCCATAGTAGGATTCATGCCAGTTAAAGGTTTTGGATTATCGTATGCTCCCATGTTTTTCTTTTTATTTATTAACCACCAATTACGCTACCTATAGATCCTAATAAACCACTAGCTGCGTTGTATTGATTTGCTTCTGCAGCTGCTGCTGCTGTTTGATTATTGTAATGTTGTTGTTGAGCATTGTCTAACATACCAGCGGCTCTATTTATTTCAGACACTTGTCTATTTTCTCTAGTACTAAATTCAAATGTTTTACCCATAACATCAGCGTTTTGTAGACGTTGTTGTTCTGCCATCTTTTGTTCTTGTAATTTTTGTGCCCCTTTAGCAACTAGCTTATCATTAGCAGCTTCTTGCATTTGTATACTTGCGCTAATTCCCTTCTTGCTTTGTAAAGCAGCTTGGGCCAATGCCGTAGCTCCACCAGCACCCGCGCCTGTTGCTCTTAAAGTGTCCAACGTGTTTGCTAAGGCTATATCAGATTGTTCTGCTTGCATTTCGGCAGCTTGCGTAGCAACTCCAAGGTTTTCATAAGGATTACCTAGTTCACCACTAGTATCAGTAACGTTTGCGTAAGGATTTATTATAGGTTGTCTACCGTCTTCTAAAGTTTCTAATTCACGAGATAATCTATTTCTTTCGTTTTTAGAGTCTCTAGCTCTAGCTCTAGCGTTAGACGCTGTCTTACCTGCGCCTATCATACCTATTATGCCTTGGCCTATTGTTGCTGCTCCCATATTTATTTTGTTTTATATATTATATTATGTTTTTCTTTACTAATAATATAATTAAGTTCTTTTAATTTATTTAAAACTTTATCATAAGGTGTCGTACACCAAACTCCTTCAGCTCCTTGATCAAAACAATTTTCAACTGTTTTATCAATTAACGATGTTATTATTTCTGATCTGTTTTCTTTTTTGTAATTCGGATCTGCAATTAAATAATCACAATACCAAATAGGTGAATTTGTTCTAAAAATAAAAACACCTGCTATTATTTTTTGATTTACACTAATTACTAAACCTTGTTTTCCAAAAGGTAATAATAAGGTATTTAATGGTTTTCCATTATAATGTTCCCACCAAGAACTCATTATTGGTATATCTTTTTTTTCGTTTAATTCTCTTATAGAGATTAAGTTTTTCATTTAATTTTATTTAATAAGATGATTCTTTATAATTTGTGCTTACTGCAAACAATTCGTTTGTTCCAGCTAATCCACCACCTGAAAGATTTTTAGCACTTAATCTAACTGTAGCGTAAAATCCTTTTACACCTGAAATTTCTTTGCCATATATAACTTCACCTTGATTAACAGCACTAGTGTTTATTAAATTTGCAAAATATTTATTTTCTTTAGCTTTAAATTGGTTTTTTAGTAAAGCATTTTCCATGTCTGCCAAAGTAGTTGGCATGCTAAATACATCAATTTGGTTAGCTGAATCAGTATTTGTTTGAAATAAATTCAATGACCAATTGCTATCACCTTCATAGTTTATTGTTTGAAAGTTTTTAATCATAGAAGGTTTAGCATTGAAAACTGTAGTAACACTAGAAGTATTATCAACTCCATAAAAATTAGCTCTATTTGAAACAGTAGAGTAATGTTTATATAAATCCCCTTTTAAACTAAAACTATAAAAACTATTATTTAAACTTAAGATATTAGAAGGAACGTAACTATAAAAGCTAGTCCAACCTTGAACCTGCTCATCGAATGACAAAGTAATAGCTTGTTCACCTGTTTCTTGGCCTACGGTGGGTTGTATTGACAATGTATAGCATTTGTTATGAATATCCCATCCACCTATTAATTTACCTAAACTACCCATGTTTGACAAACTTAATCTATCTCTAAAAAAGTCATACATACCATAATTAGATATTTCTGTTAAACCATCTTGAGATAATCTCATAACAGAACCTTTATTTGCATCTGTAAAATATTTTCTATAACCATAAACCGCAAATGATTCTGGATTTGTAGCTATACCAAACTCGCCAGCGTAAGGTTGTATTTGACCAATTACAAGGTTGGTGGAAGTAGTAATAGGTTGGCCTTCTGCCGTATAAATAGCGTCTTTATCTATTAAAGCTCTATTTACTTTTCTTTCTTGAAATATAGTAAGATTTGTATCTTCAGCGTATAACTTTTGAATTGTTCCTTTTGAAGGATCAACTGTTCTAGTTATGTCATTTGCAATTGAAAATTGATTTGTTTCATTTATATCTGTTCTTGAATTAAAAATTCCAGAATAAATAATAGTATTGCCAAACGTTTCTTGAGTTTTATTGTCAGTTACTAAAAATGCTCTAGGTGAAATACCAGCAAACTTACCATTATAATCACCTTTTATTCTAGACTCTTCTACGTACCAATCATATTGTGCATTGGCTCTATTGTAGCCACCAGAGGAGCTCCAACTTTGATTTATCTTTTTTAATATAAAAGTATTGTAGTACTGTATTTTTAATGTAGTAGACATATATTATAATTACTTATTTGTTTAGTTTTTTACTAACTTGGCCAAGCGTTTGTTTTAAACCATGCACTAGATACAAATGGAGGTGATCCGCTTGCTGGATTAACTAACTCAGGGCTTGGTGGTGGAGACTGTAATACAGTGTCAGAAACTAAAGTAAGACTAACTCCACTAGCGCAAAACGCTGTTGTAAATTCAATCTTCATGTTAATAAGACAACACTGGCTCCAGTCATACGACGTGCTTGTTACTGGGTCAGTTCCTGAATCACCAGGCCTAACCCCAACGTTTATTTGTGCTTGCGTTGGATTAAATGGCTGTAGTGTTGCTAGTATTGAATATGAATCATTAGATGTAGAGTCGCTAATAGTTATTGGAGAGGTGAAACTTGCAAAAGGTGCTCCAGTTCCAGACGCAGGTGCTTGAAAAGCAGTTGTCGTGGTTGTATTATAACCAGAAACAACAGCAATAAATTGACTTTGACCCGTTCCATTTCTTACAACTTTAGCATATATATATTGTGTTTGATTAGTCCAATTAGCAACTTCACCTACCCATATTGGTAGAGCGGCAGTAGACGTGCTTGTAGGGCAACCAGGCGTCATACCAACAGCGCCTGTAGGTGGAGATTGCCATTGTAAGGCTGGATTTATATAACCAGGATTTCCAGAAGTTATATTAGAAGTATACCAATTAGCTCTAACACCAGTATATGATGAAGCTATAGGTGTATATTGAATAGCAAGACTAGTGCTGGCATCCGTGCCGTTTTTGTCTACTAACTTCATTGTTACCTCGTGAAGATTAGCAGCTAAAAAATCACCTTCTAAAGTTCCTCCTAAACCACCAGGGTTTTTTCTTTCTAACCACAATCCGTAAAAATTTTCATTACTTCCTGTAGTACAAGTGCTTTGGTTTTGTTGTTGTTGACCTTTTATAAAATAATAATAAGCAATATCACTAGTTGTTGGTGTACCTGTGGGATTTTGACCTGTTATGTAACCATACCAAGCGCCTGTTGCGTCTTGCCATCTAGTACTTTCTATAACCCACTCTAGATCTACGGTTCTATTGCAAGGCGCACAACTACCATTGTAACCTCTTACAACACCTGGGCCAGACGCCAATAAACCACTATAACCAGTCCACTTCATTATTGTTGTATCAGCTAAAGTTGGTTGAGGTGCTTGTGTTAATTCTATAACCGGTGGATCATTAAGTAGCGTTCTAGTGAATTGTTGCGTAGAAGTAGTACCATCTGCTTGCGTGAATTCAATAGTAAATTGATATTTTTGTAAATAACTAAAACCAGTTAAAGCAGCATGAGGAACACCGGCTATAGTATCCGCTGCTAAATCTATTCTAAAAGCACCACCACCGGCGCTTTGTAAAGCAAATTCTTGAGATCTATTTACGCTCGTTACAACGTCATCATTTGAATCAAATGAGTATACTGAAAGAAAAGCAGCTGTAGAAGTTACATCATTACCGTCTGGTGTTAAAGCAAAAAACGGAGTTGTTAATTGTGCTCCACCGCAATCACCCTCGTTGTGCAACCAAGTGAAAGTAGACAAACCTATTATCTGTGTACCTGCTGTTTGTATAGCATAATTTAAATCAGATATTAAACCTGTGGTTGAAGTTTCATAAAATAAATCTAAATTAGATACAGTAGGCGCTGTTTCATATACAGCTAAATCTAAATAATCTGGATATTCCGCACCAGCAGATTGTGTATTATAATCACCTTGAAGTATACCTATGCTTTTTTGTGTATTTATTTTAGCTATAAAAGGTTTTTGATCAATATCAAATATAGCATTATTGTTTATTTTTCCAGCGGCTGGGGCTGAGCCAGCATCACCATCATAATCTACATCTGGAAATACTTTTTGTATACTACCTATTAGCTCTACAATATCTGGGGTAGAATTTGGTCCAAACTGTTGATTACTTACTGTAGCCGCTATATTAGTAACTCTACCAAACATGTTTAAATTACTGTTAAACTGTGTGTCTTGAGCGCCTACATCGGTTAGTTCTCTAGGAACTTTGTTTATATTATCATGAGTTAATACGCAAAATGAAGTATCTCCTATTTCAGTAGTATTACCCTGTATAGGATAACCATCAATTATACCAGGTAAATATACATTGTAATATTCTTGTTCTTGTTGTTTAATAACTATTCTATAAGAATAAAAACCTGTAACGTTTATATCATAAACAAAGTTAGAAACTGTTAAATCTGTTATAGATTCTACTCTGGTTGTAGGATTAGACGCAGGAATACTATCACCTATAAATATATATGTGTCTGAGATCTCATGATTAGTACGTATATCTACAGTGTCTGTTGTGCCTGATACAGATTTTATTTCAACATAATCTTGATATTTTCCTCTTAGTTTTTTATTTACTTTAAAAATTTTATCAGCATCTGTTATATTTAATATTTCATATTTATATTGATTGTCATAAAGCAATCTAGCTCTTATTTTATAACTTGAAGAAGCAGGTATAGAGGCTGTTAAAGTAACAACAGATTGATCATCACCATCGTCAGTAACACCATAATCAGTAGAGTTTATTAAAACCCATCCATTACCTTGGTTTATCCATAAGCTAAATATATTAGTAACGCCTATATCCTGAACTGATATATTGTTAAAAGTGTAAACTGTTTGATTTGCAACTGTATTTAAAACTTGAACACTATAATCAAGAAATGAAGGAAAAGGAGAAGAAAAACCAGTAGTTGGACTAGCTATCGCTTGATAACTAACTGGCACTGCATATAAACCAGTGGGATCTCCGTTTACAGTAATTACATCATCAAACCTCATGGTTAAAGATTCTCCTAACCATCCTAAAACAGTACCAGCATTTTCTACAGGTCTATATGTAGTAAAAAAGTTAGAGCCTTCGGTTGGTTGTCCACCTGCTACTAATACATTATCTTTAGAAGATAATATTACGTCTGTTTGTCTACCCCATTTATCTGCCAATATAACACCAACTTGATAATTTCTATTTTGTTTTACAGAGTGCTGAGGATATTCTTCATATTCTTGAGCATTTTTATCTGAAGAACCAGCAGCGTAGTCTAATGATAATGGCGCATTGTAGCTTTGTACAAAATTACCATACATTATTCTATTACCTGATATTTCTTGTGCTCTTGCTCTTACAGGAACCTTATCAAAAACTCTAGTTGTTTCATCAGTAGGTAGTGTTTTAAAAGGAACTGTTGATTCGTATGTGTATTGATATATATTAGTATCATTTAAATTACTAGTAAAAGTTTTATTTACAGGAACATTTTGTAATATCTTGTAAGTTAAAGAATCTGATTCTTTATAGATTATATCTATTTCTTCAATTTTATAGTCATCAACTATATCTAACGAAGGTAGTTCTATGTTTAATATTATATTATTAATACTGTTTTGCATAAAATCAATAATAGTAGATCTTAAAGCATTATCTTCGTCATCATTAACAAATCTACCTTCTTGAAGAGGTATATAACAATCTTGTGAAAATGGAGCTATTAAAGAATATTCACCATCATCAAACTTAAATCTGTAACTAAATCTAACAAATTTATCTTTTATAAATTCTGGATCACCTTGCCAACCTTTAAACCCAACTTCTTTAATTACTCTAACAGCAAATCCCATTATAGATTCATTAATACCTATAGAAGTAACTGTTATGGTTGCGTCATCTGTACCTCCTGATATAGTAAGAACATCTCCAATATTGTAACCAGCTCCACCGCTTGTTAAAACAACGTTGGTCACAGGGCCGTTATTAGCTGTAATAGTTACAATAGCTCCAGTTCCAATGGCAGGATTTACAGCAACAGTCGCCACGTCAGTAGCGTTATTATATGTAGTACCGCCAACTAAACTTCCATATCCAGTAGCAGGACTAATTAAAGCTGTTTCTATTGTTGGAACATTGTTGTTGTCTAATATAGAATAATATTTTAAACCACCTTTTATCCAGTATTTAGCATTAGTGTATATTTCTTGAAAGTCATCAGTGTCACTTGTAGCTATTCTTTCACCACTAGGTTGAGAATCAAATCCAGTTGAATTGTTGCTCGCGCTAGATGAGTTGAGCCAATTGTCGGTTGACTTTATTGAACCCGTGCCAGTTACACCTACTTGAGTATTTAAATTTAAATAATCAGCTTCATCAACAACATCGTAACCGTAAGGACAAATGTTTCTTGAATCTCTAACAGCCCAACTATTATATAATTTTTGATATATTACACCATTAGCTAAATTGTTTTCATAATAACACCACGCTCCAGTTTCATTTGTATTAGCATCTATCCAATCAGATCTTGTTACAGCATGTGTAATTAAGTCTCCATTTCTATATCTAGCTACGTTTAAATTTTCTGTAGCAAAAACAATAGCACCTATAGTTATTTCAGGTAAGTTTTGAGCATCGCTCATAGTGCTTGGTTTTAAAGAAGATACACTTCTTAAATCTATTAAGCTAGGTGCTTCATATGGAAAATACTTACAAACAGTTATGCTTTCTTCGTCTTTATAATAAGTATTACTTACATCTAAAGAAGCTGTAAGTACGTTTATGTTTCTTGGTTGATTTCTATTGTCTGTAAAAAATAATAATTCTTCTAACAAACTAACCCCATAAACTGGAGCTAATGTAGAAAAATTTAAAAAATAACCATCAACTAAAATAGTAGGTGTGTTATTACCTGAGGTTGGTTGCCATCTATAAATCCTATGATTAGAAGTGCTTGGTGCTAAACCTAATTTACTCCAATCTGTAACAAAATAATATATAAAACCATTTCTTTCATCAACATATTGACCTATTGTTTTAAGTCCATTGTTTGAAAAAACTAGCTCATTTCCTAAAATAGATTCTAAAGCACCTACGTCTTCGTTTTCTGATCTTGAAACAGCAATGTTTTGAGCATCCCTGTATTCATTATTTGGAATTATTCTATCGTCTAGATCTTTATTCATCTTAGACTTTATAAAACTATTTTTATTTTCAGCCATTTAACTTAATTTTTTATCCACTTAGATTTATTACGCATAACTTGAGTTATTTCATCTAGTTTAATATTTGATAATCTTATTTTTGCGTTTCTTAATTTAGCAGACTTTTCTTTTTTTAATCTTTGCACTACATATTCAGGTTGATTTATTCTACCTGCTATAATATTATAAAGTATATTAGCGTACATGGCGTCTTCAACCATTTTAGGTACTCTACTATCAAGATCATAAGCTAGTCCATCTGAAATATATTCAAAAACAATTAATTGATTTGCTAAACCACCTGAAAAAGACAATTTATTCTCTCTTTCATTAAGATTGAACCAACCATTGGACTGTGAGGTTGATGGTTCTAAACCATATCTTTGACCATATCCATTTAACGTGCCATAATTATAATCATAAGGATTTATTCCGCTGTTTAAATCAGCATTGTCAAATATTCCATTTATAGCGTTTTGTTGTGCACTGTGCCATCTTTCTTGAGTTATAGAGGTTCCTTCTGTGTCATTGCCAAAATTATCCTGCGTTGGTATACCATCAGAATCTTGAAGCTGTGTATAATAAGGACTTGTTGTTAGGTTATTAGTAGGATATATTATATGTTGAACCCCTGATTGATCTATCCAAGAAGTTCTAACGTAATTAACATAGTCTTGCGGTAACGGAAGAGTAAGACTTGGTGGTATACTTAGTTCTGAAGATTTTATACTTTTTAAAGTATCGTAACTAAACTCTTGCATTGTTCTTTTAGCAAAAAATATAACATCAGTTCTTTTTACAGTAGGTATTAATTTATCTTTACCTACATAACCCACCATAAAGTTACTGACAATATCGTTTAATTTTAAATATTGATATCCTCCGTAATTATCTTCTACAGCTTGTCCAAAAGCTTTTTCAGCGTTAGTGCTTCCGTATTTACCACCATCTAATATGGTTAGCTGTACTGCTATAAATAAATTTGCTGCTGGAGCTCCAGTATTAGCAAAATCTATTACATTATCTAACACTGTAAAATCTGTAATATATTCTGACCAAGTACCTGGTATACCTGTTGCGCTAGTGTATATTTTAAAATTATTTAAAGCATAATTTGGATCAACTGGATTCCAATTACCTAAATACAAGTTAGTATTAAAGGTAGTTGTAAATTTTGTTTCAGCTCCATTTCCTCTAAAAGATTGTGATCCAGCATAATATTGCTGACCTGTTTCAGTTATTAGTCCGTTATTTGGTGGTGTTATTATACTAGCCATAATTTATTAATTTCTTTCGTTTTGTTCATTAGCTGCTAATTCTTGAGAAGCGGCTTGTATTATCATAGGATCTTTTATAGTTATACCAGAGTATTTTAACACTTCTAATATTACAGTTGATGTTTCAGATATATCTAAATCAAAGTCAACTGAAGTTTTTGGATCATAAACATAATAACCTGTTGTTGAGTCAAAATTCCACTTAACATTATTAGGTGTTCTAACATATGTAACATTTACACGGTTTGTTATAGTTTGTGGAAATATAATTAACTTTTGATCTTCATATAAATATACAGGAAAATTTTCAGAAGGTTTTGTTATAGTAGACATGTTCATTTGAGCAAGTTCATTTCTTTGTACGGATTGAACCTCTCTATCATCTCTATATAATACAGTACCTAGTTTGTAAAAGTTTTGAGGATATAGTATTATTTGAATATTATTAGCAGTTCCTGTAGGAATAGCGCCAGCAGTTAAATTAAAAATACCACCAGTTATATTGAAACTTGTATAAGGTAAATTGTTAACCGTAACAACAACTGTACTTTCTTCTACATTTGATTGCGTTATAGTTGTAAGAGGATAAGCGGTTTGTAAGTTAACACTACTGAATAATTGTGTACCGCTTGCAACTCCTGAAGAGGTTGGAGTTGTAAAATAATCTTCGCCTGTGGCTAAGTTTACGTGTGTAGCTAGGCCAAATTCTCTAAAAATTTCTAATTTTTCTTGAATTGTTTTATACCTGTCACCATATTCACTTTCGTTTTGTGGTACACGCATTTGTTGATTTAACGTTTCAAAGTAAGTTTCAAATATTTCTAATTGTACTTGAGTTGCTATTTTGTTAAACTCATCTGGAGTTAAATAGCCTCTTTGTTCTTTATTTGTTATTAATAAGACTGTTTTGTAAACCTTATCTACGTTTATCGCCATTTTGTTTTTTTTATTATAATATTGGGCCCGAGTAAACGAGCCCTATATTAGTATTACATGTTATTTAAACTTTTTCTCGATAGATTTAAATATTTCTACACCTTCATCCGTTTTAAAGAAAGCAGCCATAGCTGAATAAGGATTTTCGTCAAATGGCACGTTCATTAATTTTTTGTCATTAGTTGCCCATCTAAAAGATCTTTGATCTTGTGCTAGTATTATTATACCGGCTTCAGTTGCTTTAATGGCAAAATTTCTTAATTGTACATTTGGATCATTAGCTAATTCAATAAATAATTGAGGATTAGATCTTGCAAATATTAATAAATCTCTTTTAAGTTCTTTAGTACTCATTGATGTTACAGAAGATCCCATTTCAGTTCTTAATATAGCTTCTGCTAAATCAACGTCTATGTTTCTAGCTGCATTCATTGCATCTACCTGCATGTCAAGTATATCTAATTCATCGTTGGCTTTTTCTACTGGATCAAACTCAGCGTATACTTTACCTAAAGATGGATGATATAATGATAAAAGTTTTTGTAAGTTTTGTTTTTCTTTTTGAACAATTAAATGTCCCTCATCAAACACGATATGTCCTAATGTAACTTCTCCTTTTTGTTCATCTACAAATGGTGAATCTTGATTAGTTGCATATCTAATTTCTCTTTGTTTCCCTAATTCTTCATCATACCATAACAAAGCATGTTTTCTAGTATGTTTGGATGGTATTGTTAATGTAAGGGGAGTTAAGTTATTTGTAAGATAGTATTTTCTATCTTTTCTTTCCCAGTTGTTTGGGGTTTTTTTAGCGTTATTTGCCATAATATAATATAATTTAATAGTTTATAAAAGTAATAATTACCCCCGTAGTTACAACGAGGGTAAAAATTACATTAATGTTGACTTATTATAGTCCTTTGAATAATACAAAGTTGTTAGCAGCTTGAGTTACTAAACATCTTTCAGATAGGAAGTTAACTTCCATAGCATCAAGAGTTGAAGTAAATGCACCACCAACTGATCCTGTTAACCAAGATTTCATTCTTCTATCATCAGCTTGTGAAGCTCTATATCTTACGTGTAAGAAAGGTCTTCTGATGTTAGTTCCTAAAATTTGATCGTAAACTGTAGAAGTTCCAGCAGGTATTAAAACACCTTCAATAGAACTTGCTCCAACGATAGCACCACGAGTGGAAGCATCATTTAAATATTTCCAGTCAGTTTTGTAGAAGTCATAAGAACCTCTTCTGAAACCAGAAAAACCTAAATTAAGAGCCATTTCTTCAGAATTTTCAAATAATCCAAAAGCAGTACCTCCAGCAAATCCGCCTGAGATAGAAGCTAACATATCATCAAAATCAAGAGATGTTTGTCTCTGTAAAAATAACATGTTTTCTTCAATTGCTCCTTGAGTATCTAAATTCTTAAGAATCGCGTCAAATGAATCAAGTCCAGCAGCAGCTGTAAATCCTGTTTGCACATTACCTCTAGCTTGAATAGCAGCAAATAAACCTTGCGTACCTCCACCAACTAAAGCAGATCCAGCAGCAGCAGATCCAGCTCCAGAAAGCTCACCTTCAACCATTGCCATTTCTAAGTAATCCTCAAAACGTAATCTAGTTTCAGATTCAGCTTTTAAATACCATAAGTATCCAGAAGTTCCATCTTCAGTAGCAACTTCAACCCAACCAATCTGAGCAGTGTCAGAACCAGAAACAACATATTTGCTTCTAAGAATTATTGGCGCGTTGCTGAATTGCGTAAAAGCAGGATCAACGCTAATGTATTGATCGTTAATAACAGCTCCAAGTGCGTCAGGAGCATTGTTTACAGATTGACCTTTTGCAACGTCAGAACCATAAACAAATATTTTACCAACAGCAGCCATACCTTGTAGATCGGCAGCAGTGTAAGGTAAAACGTTTAATACTCCAGTAGCTGTATTACTTGCAGATACGAAACATTTTCTTTCTTGTCCAGCGGTGTCAAGTATAACTATAGTTGATTTAGGTGAAACTACATTTCTAACAGTTCCAGCAGCAAGTGGAATTGTAACTGTATTTACACCAGCTCCATTTCCAATTGCACATCCGTCGTAAGATATGTGTAATCTATTTTGTTCAGACCAAATTACTTGATCAGAAGTCATTGGCATTTCTGCCCCTACCATACGTAAGAATCCAGATAACGTTCTGTTTCCATAACGTTCTACTTCTTGTTCGTATACTTCAGGTAAGTATTGTTGAGCGAAATCAGCAAAGTTTGCACCTGCGTTATTCGTCCACTGCAAATAATTACTGTTAAGTAACTCTTGCGATTGCGATGGGATTATTGCCCCAAATTGCGGTTGTAAAGCCATAATTGTTTAATTTTTTTTAAAATTTTCTTGTTTTTATTTTTAACTTAGAAGAATCAACACCACTAACCGCTTTAACTTTCAATCCATTAACAAAAACATTTCCAGTTCCCTCTTGTCGAGCTTCAGTGGTTATGTTTTTTGATTTAGCTACTACATCTTTAACAGCATCAGCTTTGCCTTGCTCATAAAAATGTGTTGCTATAGTATCGGCATTTCTTGCGGCGTACATAGCTTTGTGATATCCTTTTGGGTCGCTTAAAACACCTTCTTTGTTTAAGAACGTCTTAACAAAGTTTGTAATGTCTAATTGATTTTCCACAATTTCGTTAGGATTTTTTACGCCGTATCTAAATTTTTTGTCTCCTAGTTTGAAATCGAAACCTTCGAAATCGTCATTAAAAGTATTTTCAGTTACACGTTTAAATTCTTCTCTTTGTGTGGATATTGCACTTTGATCTTCTTGGTATCTATTAAAAAAGTCCATAGCTTTTTTTTGATCTTCAGTTACGTTAGATTTCAACTTGATTTCATCGTAATATTTATCTTTCAGATCTGTTAAAAAGTTTTTAGCTTTTCCAATTTCTTCTTTAAAAGCGAGTTTTTTCTTTTTAATCTCTCGCTCATCAGCAACGTCTTCATCGTATTTAAAATTATCTTCTAATAAAAAGTTAACTTCGTCATATTCTAAATGTGGACGTGTTTGCTTATAATATTCTCTAAGTAAAGATTCATTGTCTATTGTTGAGTAGTCAGCGTTTAATCTAACATAATCTTCAATATTACCACCTGTTTTTTCCATGAATGAAACAAGTTTTTCAATGTTTTCAGGTAATGGTTTCCCAATAACCTCTGCATCTCTTTTAGATTCTTTGTATTCTTTTGTGGTTTGTTTTACTTCTTCTTTTACCTCGTCGTCGTTTTGTATTTCTTTAATAACATTCTCAACGGGTTTTTCGTCTCCTTGTCCCACTGCTTGCAGTTCCACCTTGGGTCGTTCTTCAGGTAGCACGCTTTCCTTTGTTTCTTGTTTTTGAAGGGCATCTTTTTGATCTTTTTCTGTTAAGTCAATTTTGACTGGTTCTTCTTTAGGTTTCATTGCTGCTAAATCCATTTTGATTGTAGATTCAGGAACGCTTAATTTTTTAGGGGTTTTTGATTTTAATTTAAAATCTCCCTCTTGTTTTACTTCTTTTTGTGTTGACATAATATAATATAATTAAATAATTAATAAAAAATTTATCTAGGCGTAAATTGTTCTAGCCCAAAACCTCCTAAACCATCAAATCCAGCGGATTCAAAACTTTGGGGTAGTGTGTTGTTTTGTCTTTGATTAATAAGCTCTGATTCTTGAGTACCTTGTAATTTTACTCTTGAATCTTTTCTGTTTTCTATTTCTGATTCTTTTTGAGTTTCAGTATTAGCTTTTATTTGTGCCAATTGCATGTTATACCCAAATTCTTCTGCCATTAACTCTTTTTTAATCTCAGCTTCTTGAAGCATTTTTTTAGTTTCAAACTGTAATTTTGCTTGTTCTATTTGTATTTCTGTTTCTGCTAAAGCTTGTTGTTTTTGCATCTCTGCAGTTGTAGCTTGTTCAGCAGCTTGAGCATTTGCTTGAGCTTGCGCTTGAATGTTTTGTAAATTCTTAGCTTGATCTTCTGCAGCTTTTCTTTTACGACTTTGTTTTAATAAAGCATTAGCTAATTTTATATTTTTTACTTGACGTATATCAATAGCGTCTGGTAAATCTATTCCACCTGACTGTAATGCTATTTGAATATTTTGTTCTAATTGAGCTTTTTGTTCATCATCAGGTTCTAATTCTAAAAATATACCAAAATCTTGTAAGTTTCTATCTTGTAGTTCTTCTAACGTGCCTGTATTATAAGATGATATAGAATCTATTAAAGCAGCTCTTGTTAAAGGATAACTTAAAGAATCAGCTACTCTTAATGCTATATTTTCACAACTTCTTAAAGTTAAAAATAATCCAGCTTGCATAATATGTCTTAATGCAGTATTAGAATTAGCTGCTGCCATTTTTTGTAAACCTACTAAAGCATGTTGATCTGGTGTGCTAGCATCACTAGCTTCATTAAGCCCAGTTACATCTCTTATCATTTGTAAATAATATTGATAAGTTTGTATTAAGCTTTGTATTTTTGCGCTACCTGCTGAAGTCTGTAATTCTTGTATAGGTACTTTTCCTCTATTTAAGTCACCTTCTTGAGTCATTGATCTACCAACAATAGAACCAGTTTGGAAATACATGTTTAATGCTTCTTGTGCATTATAATTAGTTCCATTACCTAGATCTACTTCCGCTAAACCATCAACATCTACAAACACACCATCTGGCACCATACGCGCTAAAACTTGTTGTAGTTTAAGATGTGTTAATTGAATCATATCAGCAAAGCCTGTTATTCTGCTTACGGTTGATTCTATGTTGCCCTTATACATTCTAGGAGCACATATAGCGTAATTCATGTTAACTTTTGTAACATTAGAATTAGGCCTTGTCATATTTTCTGCTAGTTTCCATTCTAACATCATTTCATGTCCTAATATCTTAGCTCCAGTATATAAAACCTCAATACTTCTTCCAACTCTTTCAAAGTTATCATTAGCGGGTGGATTAAAACTGTCTGGTTTTTCTAAAGCTTTTTCTAACCCTTGTTCTGTTTGCTTTATTTTAAAAACTTGATTACTGTAAGTTTTATATTCAAAATATAACACTTGAACTTGGTTATAAGAATCTTGTTGTGCGTAAAAATTTCTAGTATAGTTAGCGTCACCAGGATATTTTTCTATTTCTTTTAATTCTGAATCAGTTAGTCCTGGAAATTGTTTCTTAAGTTCTACTAAACTAATAGACTTAACTTCACCAGCATAGTATATATCGTCAAAATTTGGATCTTCTGTGTAAGAATAAACTAAATTAGCAGGATCAACATAATTAACAGTTACCCCATTAGCTAAATTAAAATCTGTTTTTACTGCACTTATACCTATAATTGCTAAATCTTGTAATAATCTTTTTTTAACTAATTCATACTTATTTGCAGCTAGCACATTTTCAATAACTTCTTCTTCTGCTATTTCTATAGACTGCTTATAACTAAGCTGCATGTGTAAATCTAATTCATCTTGAGACTCAGGTATGTTATTTGGATCATTTGTATTAAAAAAATTCATTCCAGTAGCGTCATTAGTGGCTTGAATTATTTCTTTAGCATACATATCACGCATTATAGCATCTGCGTATTTTGTTCTTTGTTTTAAAGATTCTGGATCTTGAGCATAAGCTTTTATATCAAAAATTTTTTGTGACATACCATTTACAATTATATCTACAAATTTAGGTATAATAGGTACTGGTTTCCAGTCTAAATTAAGATAAGACAAATCACCATTAATAGATAACTCATCTTTATATTTTTGCACAGGTTGTTCTCCTCTAGCATACAATCTTAGTCTATGAAAATTTAACCAACTATTTTGGTATCTATTTCCCATACCTCCTCTGTCTCCAGAAAACCACTCACCCTCAACAGCGCGTCCCACAGCGTAACCATAGTCGTAACTTTGCTTTTCTTCATCAGATACTACCTGACTTGGAAATGAACCAACGTAATTATTATAAATCATTTATTATATTATTTTTGAACTAATTCCTTCGTTATTATATTTTTTAAACCCTAATGGTTTTGACGCTAATGGCGCTTTAAAAATAGGCGTGTATCTATGTTTGTTACAACCCATGAGTGCTAAACCAGAACTTATAGAAGCATCATGTTTAGTTCTATTGTTTATATCAAATTGAGACCAATCTTCTAATGTTCTTTGAAAATAAATATCTCCATACCCATTATCTAAAAGACCAACATGTGATTCAATATAAGATTCTATTGCCGCTGCGTGCGCTTGTTTTATGTCTTCGCTTGAATTAGGTATTCCACCTATTTCTTTTTCTGTTATTGAAAGTTTATTCCAAATTTTGTCAGGTCTATTCATTGCAAAGCCTCTATAACCTCTACGTTTAAAATGATAAAGTAGTCTTGGTTTATTGTTTTCAGCTAATATAGGCATGCCATAAAATATACAAGCCATTAATACATCTTCAAAAAATATTTCAGCAGTTTGCGGTCTTGCTATGTATTCTAAAAAAAACATACTAGGAGGCACGTCTTCCATGCTGTATTTTGTTAATCCATGTAAAGATCCGTTAGAACCTCTTTTATCAACTGTTCCTGATATATCATAACTATCACAACCAAAACATCCACAATGTTCATTTCCAGGATATTTTATACCATTTTTTATTATTACTTTGTTTTGTAATTGAATTGGTGGAACCCAAGACACTTTAAACCTACCGTTATTATTAGGTAAAAATAAAACTTTCGAATCTTTAATTCCGTTTTGCCAACTAAAAGAACCAGTTGTTACTAGTATTTTATTATTAATATCTTCATTATAATCTATTTGTTGATAGATTTTAGTTAAATTAAATAAAGACATTTTAGATTCATCTCTAAAAGCATGTTTAGTTGTACGGGGAAATTGTCTGTAGAATTCATTTAAACCGTCTTGATCTTCTTTTAATCCTTCAACCTCATTTTTCCAATACTCTAATACACCTATTTTTATTAATACTCCATGCGGTCCGTATGTTTTGTTTTTTGGAGTTTCGAAGACAGGAAACCCATAAGAATCAATGTATCCTTCGTAGTTCCATTCCATAGGTATGAACAAAGAATATAATCCTGAGCGAGTCTGTCCATTGGCGTTTCTTTTGTTAACATCTGAGTCATCGTATAGTTTTTTAAAGTTTCTACCACCTTTGTCTAAAGCGTTTGATGTTGATCCCATCATACACTTTCCAATAATTCTTGATCCTAATCTAAGGGTGGTTTTCGTAACCCTCCAGTTGTTAAGAATGTTGTTTGGCCTTTCCCATTTCCCACTTTCATCGTGGACGAGGAGTTTGAGTTTTTCACCATCGTAGGCGTTATCACCGGTATTTTTCCAGTCGATTGTCGTGTCGAGCCCGGCGAGATCCTCGGCTTTGTCGGAAGAGGTAATACTTCTTCTGGTAAATTTACTGGCTGGAACTCTGTATGCGAGTTCGGTCTTTGGACGGTCCATTCCGTCCTGGATCGGCTTGAAAAAGAAGGGATAATTAACGGATATTGGTACGACCTTATCAGTGAACATCTTCTTAGCATCGGCGCCAGATTTGGACAAAATCCCAAAACGTGCGTCGGTTGATATGGTCGCCATGTTAACGCACTCACCTGATGCCATAAACGAAAAGCCCGAACGTCTGTTCTTGAGATAGGACATACCATAACACCGTGTATCTGCAACGCAGGCGGCCCAGAATATGAAAAAGATACGGTTTGCTTCTCGAAAGTCTGGGTTCCCAACATCAATCTTGGACCACTGCAAGTACATATAGTGAGTACCAGTAATGTAAGTAGGCACATCTTTATTAACATACCAAAAACCTTCTTCTCTGCGAGTAAACTCATTATCGATGTAGTCATAGTGTTTTTCTTTAAATTCATCAGGATACTCTCTCCAATCAAAAACTGTTTTAATTTTTTTTAATATCTTAGGATATTCAAATTTAGTCCATTTGTTTTCTTTAAACTCATGCACGTTTACAGCGGCTGGTAAAGCTATTTTAAGATTTTGTATCTCATAAATCTCTCCAATTTGCCCAGTCTTAGATATAACAACCATATCATGATCTTCGTTATATCCATAATCCCATTTATTATACCTATTCATTCGTTTAAGAACTTTAGGTTTAACATGGTTTTTTAATATTTTATATAAAGTTTGCTTGTACATTATTTAGATCTTCCTTCAGCAAAACCACGAAATGTAGTTTCTTTTTTAATTTCTTTTGGCTTATCTTCTAACATATTTTTTTCTTCTTCAATACGATTAAGTATTTCAAAAGCATCAAATATAGCTAGTTTTTTTGTGGCTGCAGCATTTTTAAGTCTATCTGCAGATATATCATCTGCTGTATCTATTATAGCTTCTTTAGCAACTTTTATAAGTTCTTCAACTGCTACTTGCCCAGCTAGGATTATATTTTGCTTCGTTTCCTTGGTATTCATATTTTATAACAATATCATTTGATTTCATACAATAAAGACGTTCTTCGTCTACAATAAATTCCCATTCGCCATTAGGCGTGTAACCAACTAAGTCTCCAGGGTTAATATCTTTATGTTTTAAGCTGCTGTTTCCGTACTTTAATATACCAATTAGATTTCTTTCTTTATCAACGCTTAGGTTGTCTAAATTTTTTATAGGTTGTATAAAACACCTGTCATTAAATGAATTCCAACCATTTTTATTTTTATATAAATAAACTTGATCTAAAGAACAAAAATACAAATTATCTTTAAAAAAAGATCTACTTTGTTTTTTTTTACCTTGCATGTTATAGAATACTCTAAAAACGTTTTGATGTAATATAACAATATCACCTATTTCAATACCTGTTTTATAAGCTAAAGGTACTTGCTTTACCAAAGCGTGTCTATTAACAAATTTAAAACTTTCTATTTTAGTGTTAAGAATAAGTTTTTTTTTGTCAATATTTATTTCATTACTGTAAGTTTCACCTAAAGGTTCTACAATAAAATCATATAAACTTTTCATTAATATTCTAAGTCATACTCAACGGATATAGCCATGTTAGAATTAAATTTTTTCCATGGCAATACCTCGTTGTTTTTTTTAATGTGTATATTATAAGATTTATCAGAACTATCTAAAAGTATATGAGATATTTCATGACCTCCATAAACTTGTTGACCTACAGCATAATGCATCGCGTCGTTTTTATAGTCAGATCCAATACTAATTTTTCTTATATTATTCTGCATCTTCTTTTTCGATTTCAGTATAACTTCCATCTTTAAGATCAATATTTATTTGACCATACTCGTTTTCAAGTTCTTTTTTAGTTGCTTCAATTTCTTCAGACACTTTTTGTATTTCACTATGTACGTTTTGTTTTTGTACATCTAAAACACCAATAGATCTTAAAAAACCACTTAATTTAGATTGTTGATCGTTAACAGTTTTTAATTGTTCTTTAGTAATCATTGCTTTAATTTTTTCTTCTGCTTTTTTCATTTGATTTAATTTAATTGTTATTTATTTGTTATTTACTTGTTTTAAAGTTATTTACATATTATAAAGTCATCCACAGTTACACCGGCACCAGCTACTGCTGTAACGTAATCTACAGCCACTGGTAATATTGATCCAGACTGTAAACCTTCAAAAGTTATAGCTTGTCCAGCTACTGGTGCTCCACCTCCAACTGCAGTAACACCCGGTAGTATAACACTAATACTTGCGTCTGCTGGCATTACACCACAATATATTACAGATGAATTAAGATTAGTACCTAATGTCCCACTTTGGTTTTCAAATAACCAAGCCGGTCTAACGTCTATACCAGCTATCATAGCCGCTGTTAAAGGCATAGCTTGTCCTACTATACCATCATTTGTTGGAAATTGTCCCATTTTTTATTTTTTTTATTTATTACTTATTGTTTTATATTTTTCAACTCCACGCGAACCAAAATAGGCTACGTAGACTGTAGTTACTAAAGTTTTTAGTAAACCTATCCATTCTTGTTCTACTGTAAAAGATATCTCATGATGACTGTCTACCCATATAAAAGCTACCGTCATTATAGATAAAAAAATTAAACACATTGGTCGCGTGTTTTTCGAAAGCCATGAGTCGCTTTTCATATCGCTCTCCCAGCGTTTTGAAACCTCTTGCATTTCTATCATATCTTGTTCTAATAACATCAATGCTTTTTCTTTAAACTCTGTGGGTAGGTTTTCGTCTTTGGTTATTAAATTTTTAACTAAACCAAAAACACCAGCGTCTGGCAACACATCACCAGCTAAGTCTAATATACCTGGAGCAGCTTTGCTTAAAAACTTTCCAACTTTAGTTTCGTTAAATTTTTTTTTCATTTATTTTTTTCTTTTATAATACAAAACCATTTTTGATGATCCTGTAAATGTAACCTTTAATTTATTTTTAGTTACTTTTTCATAAACTAAATCACAATAATAACTTTCTGTGCCGTCTCCATATTCCCAAGCTACAAAAGTATATATTTTTTTATTTTTAGCTTTTACAAATTCTTCTGGAGAATATTCTATTTCTATTATTTGTTCTCCAGTTTCTATAGTTTTAAAAACTTCTTTGTAATTTAAAAACTTAAAATGATCTTTAGCAAAATGTTTTGATATAACTAAAGTGTATTGTGTTTTGTCACTTTCCCAGTTACCTATAAAATCTTCGTATTCAGATTGTGAAAATAAAACTGTAGTAAAAAGAAAGCATAATGTTAAAATAAGATTTTTCATATAATTAAATTTAATTGTTATATTAATATAATCACATGTTTTTAAATTATTTACGCTACCTCTGTATTCATATTTCCTTGCATCATTTTTAAATCCTCAAATTTATTTTTACCAGGAACTGTTTTATCAACTTTAGCCACAGTATTAAGTGCTTTTATTAAAGAACTTGTATCATACTGCTGCACAAATTCGTCATTTTCTAAATCATTATCTTTCAATACTTTTTTAAATGATTTTTCATTAAACTGATCTCCTGGTTTCATATTTATCATTTTTCTAAACTCTGTAAAATTAGCATACATTTCACCTGGTTCTTTTGAGTAATATCTTTCTCTCCCTTCAATACTGGGTCCAGCCGCTATTTTATTTTTTGGTCTTTTTAGTATACTTCTTAAATAAGGATCCATTGCCTTATCTAAACCAGTGTAATGAGCTAATTCATGAAAACCAGTTTGTTGTTTTGTTCTTTTATTCTCAGTACTTCCGCCTATTTGATTACTAAAACTACCAAAGCTTGGGTCACCACCAGGTGGAGCAACATTTAAATTACCTTTGTTTATATTAATTAAATTATATCCTCCAAATTCACCAAATCCAGATTTAGGATCAAATGGTATTTTAGAATTAATTTTTAAATCTGAATCAACGTAACCTTCTGCAGGCGCCACATATCCAAAGTAGTCACCTTTTGATGTTGAACTTAGATTTCCCATTGACTCAAAATTAAAACCAGCACCTACACTATTGCTAAGCATACCATCTATATTACCTTGAGAAAGTAAATCACCAGCAACATTACCACCTAATTCTTCTGATCTAATCTTACCTACTCCTTGAGCTTGCTCTAACAATCTTTGTTGAGTTATAGGGTCTGTATACCAATCTATAAAGTTTTGTTTACTGTCTCTTTCATACACATCACCCTTGTTCTTAATGTCAAAATCTCTAGCATTTAATTTTTTGTTTAAATATTGCTTTTTTTCATTAAGACTCATGTTCATCATATTAGTGTCGGCTTGTAAACTATGTAGATTAAAAGTATTAAGCATTGGTATACCGGGCGCTAATTGATCTCCGTCTTCTAATACTAGTGCATCACTAGGTATTGATGGATCCATCATCGCAAGTCTATCAGGACTACTAACACCACCTTTAGGAATAGCATATTCTTTTGGGTTTAATCCTGGTTTATTACTAAACATGTATTTTCTTAAAGCTTCTTGATCTATGTTGGGATTTTGTTTTAATGCTTTATTAAACACAGCTTCGTTGTAATTATCGTTAATATTATTTTCTTTTGCTATTTTTTCAGCATTTATACGCGCAGTTCTCCAATTACTACCATCTTGAATTGAATTATTATCAACTTCTTTAACAATATTAGGGTATTTTTTATCCACACCAACCCCGTTTTGTTTTATAGGACTAATACTTATATTGTTTTGTAGTTTTTTAAAAAAATTTTTCTTTAATGCCATATTTTTAAATTATTTACGCCATTCCTGTGTTCATATCCAGACTTTCCATCATCTTCAAATCCTCAAATTTATTTTTACCTGGTGTTTTTTTATCTGCGTCTGCAATAGTGTTTAAAGCTTTTATTAGTGATTCTGTTGTAAAATTTTGTTTAAAATCATCATCTTCCATACCAGTTTCTTTAATTCTTTCGTTTAATTTTTTCTCATCAAATTGCTCTCCTGGTTTCATGTTTATAGATTTTCTAAACTCATGAAAATTAGAATAAAGTTCGCCAGGTGTTGTATTGTATTTATATTGATGTCTATCATTACCTCCTAACATGGAGGCGTAGTTGCCTTTTAATGTGGTTCTTAGTGCTGGATCCATTAATTTATCTAATCTAGTATTGTGAAGCAATTCATGAGAACCAGTATGTTGTTTAGCTCTTATATGGTTTGGTTGTTCTTTTACTCTTCGAACATCTACTAAATTAGTATCATTAACAGAATAGTTTTGAGAACTATTACCTAAAGTATCTGGATCTATATTTACAAGATCATGCGTTGACATGTTTGGGTAATTTTTATTATAGTTAGCTTTAGCTGGATCTACACTTCCAGTTACATTTGGAAGCAAATTTCCATAGTCGTCTCTTTCTTGTTCAAATGTAAATTTTTTGTTTGCTATACCTGTCATAATATTGTCTATATCAGCTTGACCAACTAAACTTCCAGCTACATTGGACGCGCCCGTTAAAAGTTTATTATCTCTATCTGGAGCTGTTCTGCCATAATTTAGCTCTTTCTGCGCAAATATTTGGTCATTGTCCGTTTCAAAAAACTTATTAGTGTCAGAAGTTAACCCGGCATCATATTTTTCGCTTCTAATGTTTCCGGAAAATTGAGCTTGCTCTAACAATCTTTTTTGAGTTATTGGATTCATATACCAATCTGAAAAATTTTCTAAAGTTTCTTTTTGATAATTTTGTTCTACGTTTCTAGGATCTAAATTTAAGTTTTTAATCTTATTATTTACTAATTTAGTTTTCTCTTCTAAACTAAGACCGTACATATCATTATCATAATCTCTTGGATTGTTTATAGAATGTTTTTCATGTTCTTTTATTTTATACGCATTTATACTTAGGTCATTAACTGCTAATGCGTCTGAGGGTAAGTTTTGATCAGTAAGCATTTTAGCATTTTGTCCATACATTACACCGCCAGCAGGACTAATGTAGTCTTCTGGAAGTATACCTTTTTTGTTAGAAAACAAATAAGCATTTAAATCTTCGTCACTAGCGTCAGGATAGAGTTTTTTCATATCTTTTAACCTTCTTGCTCTATAGTCTAAATTGATTTGATTTCTTCTGTCAATTTCAGGCGCGTTTTTAATTGAATTTAAATAATCATTAGTTTGTTTAATTTTTTCTTTCATTATTCCTGGGTTAAAATATTGAAAATTTTTTAGATCAACTCCATTTTCTTGCTTTATAGGGCTAGTACTTAAACCGTTTTGTAATCCTTTAAAAAAATTCTTTTTTAGTCCCATGTTTATGCTTTTTTATATGCTTCTTTTTCCCAAGGTAAATTTTTAGCACCTTCTTTCATACTAGCTCTTGAATACTTTTTACCTTTCCAATATACATTATCGTCATCATAATCTAAATCACCACGTTTAATTTGATCTACATGAACCATTTCGTGATCTGTAACATCTTCTTCTTGTTTAGGGTCTTTAATATTTTTATTTATTAATATACTACCATTATTTGTAGCCATACCCAATGTCCCATCTTCCATATCAACGTGTAGTATGGGCGTGGACAATTTACATGCGCAATAAGGCGCGCCTTTCATTTTAAAACTCATACTTGTTTATTTAATTTAAATAAACCCTGCAACAATTAAGCTACAGGGATATTTAAAAGTTAGTTTACTATATACTTACAACTGAGCTAAATGCAGCACCTGACCAGTACATTTGTACCGCAGTACCACCTTGAGCAGCTACAATACCGTTACCATCTACGCTTAATTGAGCAGAAGCAGCAACACCACCTGGGTTTGCAGTTAGAGCTCTAACAATAGCTTGTGAAGGCATGTTTTGACTTACTGTTATAGCAGCTGGGTTAACAGCAGCACTTGCAGAAGTAGATACAGTTACTGTAAGTATTCTACCACCAATAGTGTCAGGAACAACAGCAGCTCCATCAGCGTGGCCAATGTTTTGTGATACTATTCCTTTTAATGTTACAATTGCTGTGTAAACTCCTCCGTTTACAGCGTCAGCTACGTTTTCGATGTCGTCAACGTTTACTAATACGTCTCTTGCGTAATCTCCTCCAGCAGCTAATGTAGTTGCGTTTTGGATTTTAAATTTAATGAATTTTGCCATTTTTTTTGTTTTTTGTTTTTGTTTTTGTTTTTGTTTTTTGTTTAATTTACACGGTTTATTCCGTTTTTATTTTTTACTCATTCCGTACATATTTCTAAGCGCGGGCATAATGCTTGTGTTTCCACCTTCGTCTGAAGTATAACTTTTTCCAGTAAGATTCATATCATCACTTAATAAAGGATTTGATAAATCTTCAC
>Ga0209337_1000551_pt1 | contig 30371 bp, 16 predicted proteins | sample LinPmetageLP53_FD_184044 | JGI IMG/M metagenome (GOLD analysis project Ga0209337, IMG submission 184044) | Marine viral communities from the Pacific Ocean - LP-53 (SPAdes) (version 2) | ecosystem: Environmental > Aquatic > Marine > Oceanic | place: Pacific Ocean | collected 2010-02-08 | reverse complement strand
TACTTGAAGACAGACTGCGTGCTGATACAGGTGCAATCAGCCAATCGGGAGCGCACTTACAGCGTATGATTCAAGAAGACCCTGCACTTTACAATCATATTTTTAATCCCGACCTCGACCATGAAACTGCCGAAGCAAACATGAGAATGTTCGCTATGATGGCAAATGATTATCTCAACACAGTTCCTCATGAGCAACACGGTATACATACAAAGGCCAGTCACCAGTATACAGAAGACGGGCACCAAGGCCAAGTTGATATTGGCACAGGTGTAAAGCATGCTTTGGCAGGACATTCAAACAAAGCGGGTATACAGGCTTTGCAAGACAGAGATGGCTTTATCGAAAGCCTTGGACTTGACCCGAATAACGAGTATCATAGAAAGACCGCTTTAGATTATATTGAGAATAACATTATACCTCAACTCCTACAAGACCCCACATACTCTCCGTCTGTCATGACAATGAAGCAGTATGTTGAGCAACTTCATCCCGACCTCGATATAGACAAGGCTCTTGAGTCTCTTAAGTTAAGAAAAGGAGCGAGAGATACTGACTTCTTGAAAACGATTAACGGTCTTTACAACAACATAGGTCATGCTTCGGCAAAAGAAAGAAACTCTCAACTTGGTATTCATCACCACCTTGCTTACAACAGCGACCCTCGTCGACAGCGAAAGACAGACAATAACGGGGAGACCATACATGAAACAAGGCCATCAAAAAGCACTGGTGGTAGTATGCATAAGGCTGAAAATGATTACTGGAATGTTATGCAGAAACTTAATTCGATAATGACAGACTTACCAAATGTTGAACCGCCTCAACAAGTGTCGCAAAAAGTGCATGGGATAACAGGTGTGCCTGTCGACCAGTTCGGTCCGGATGCTCATTCTGTTCACAGTGTTTACAACTCAACTGGTTTCCGACATGAGTTTGGAGATGAGTTCAGCCCCAACTTTACATACAGAATATCAAGAAACGGCAATGTCAACATCACGCCTGCTGACCCTCAAAAGAACAAGACAAGGCTCATTCAACCTTTGGCGAAGTTTTGGCATGCTTTGAGTTTGCCTCAATCATGGATGGATATGCGCTTTCATCCCGAACATCAAAGTAATAGAGAGAGACTCAATAGGGTTGATATAATGGGTCCGCAGTTCAAGCCAAACTCAATTGGTCTTACTCGTAATACCGACAAGTTGTCGCCTACTAAGTCACATGACAACTTAGCCAATCTCACCAATCCGGATATAATCCGTAAGGAGTTGGGGCCGAAAGTTCCCCTCCTTCAACCAATGCATCGCATTTTTGAAATTGACGACCTCAAAGAGTTAAGAGGATTCAGCGGAGATTGGATAGTATCTCATATGCCGGAGGGCGAAAGAGGCTTTGTCAAGAAAGAGGATGACGAAGTAACTTCTTCATTTACGCTTAGTGATGAAGACGAGAAGAACTTCAAGCAAGTAACAGACGAGGACTTTCACGCTGATGTTATCAAATTAGAAGACGGTTACTACATTTTCGATGTGATAGAGTTTGCTGAGAAAGAAGTCCACAGTGTCGTTCTTTCCGACAGAATCAAAATACTGCGAGGAGGTATGGAGGGCGTTGAGAACATACATGTTCCCAGTGCCAGCGATACGAGACTGACTGACGATGAAGGGCTGAAAGGTATAGTTGAGAATCTAAGTGAAGAGTATGAAGACCTCCTTCTTAGAGATGCAAAGTCTGTTTACATGGCCGGTGAATTGCGTCATCCTAAGTGGGTTCTTCTCAAGCCCGGTAACGATGTTGTTTTGAGAGTGCTTGAAAGAAGAGGTAGTAACCCTTACACTTACAGGCTCGGAACTGGTCCTATTACAAGAGATGAGAGAATAGGTGACAGAGCAGTAGAGTCTCAAGGTGAAACATACATGGATGTAGGCGTAGTGTTCAACAGTCCGGAAAAGTTCAATGAGGGAGACCATGTAAAGGTCAATGCCGCTAATGTGAGTGAAGTTGAATCCGCTGACGGAGATAGCGTATTCACATTGACAGCCTCTAAAATTATCGAAGAAGCAGAAGGCGAAGGACTTGTCAGTAGAGAAACACTTGGTATGCTTGCCAAGTCAAATGATGTGCAGTGGTTATGTGAAGTCCAAAGAGCGAAGTCGGGCATCCGTGTATCTATGCCGCAAGGTGATGTGCTTTACAAGTGCACTCAATCCGGACAAAATTGGATGGTTCATTCTCCTTTAGCCAAGAGTGATTATGTCATTCGCCTTGCTGAAAGTCAGCGTTCTTATTGGTCTCCTGTAGCAGGTGCTCTTCTCAAAGCAGGTTTAGAGATTGCTGAAAAAGAAGAAGTCAATGAAACACAGGGCGAAGCGGAACCTTTGATTGAGCCTAAGAAAGTAGAAGACTCCGATTGGTGGAAAGAAAACGAAAAGAAAAAAGTTCTTGTCAAGGGCTTACAGTTCATTGACAAGTTTCTCAAAAGTAGCGTAGGTGCAGTGGGTGCATCAAATGCAGGTGCTAAGGGATTGGGCTTTGACTATGCCACTCCTATAGAATCACCTACAGGTCCGACAAATCTCCATGATTCAAAGACTATGCCGGATTTTGACAACAGAAAACGACCCGGAGAAGACTCCGATATTGAGCCCGAAATGGATGACGAAGAGCCTGCTAAGCGCAAGACTATACCTACCAAAGAAGGGGTCTTAGAGATTGATTCGGATAAGGCTGTATTTCATACTTGATTAAATAGTATGACCGTTGTGTAGAGGTCAATGGCTTCCGCTCTTACCCTGCGAACATCCCCTGTCGAGCACAGTGGGAACATCAGCATTGTTAAGTCGGACAACGACCTTGTTATCGCTGGCTATGCGTCAGTTGAAATGGTCGACAAACAAGGCGACCTTATTACAAGAGGCGCACTAAGGGATGCTTTTGATGGATTCATGAAAGCAGACGGTTTCCGTAATGTGCAACTTGCACACTCTAACATACAAGTCGGAGAAGTCATTAACAACTACACGGACAATGATGGTCGTGTTTGGAAATCCGGAGTTGACGACGCAGGTATGTTTGTTGTCATTCGCCTCCGAGATGACATCGAAAAGGCTCGTGAAGTAGCCAATGAGATTCGCAAAGGAGCCCTTAGAGGTTTCAGTATTGGAGGACAAGCATTCAAGAGAATGCGTAAGAGTGATAATAGCCACGGCGATTACACTGAAATCTCCAAACTGGAACTGCACGAGGTCACCATTTGCGAGAAAGGTATTAACCCGGAGGCGACATTCCGTATATTGAAGGAGGACACACATATGAACGATAATAATGTATTAGGAGAACTCTCCACAGTGCTTGACAGATTGAATGGACGACTTGACACTATGGAGAAAGAAATGCCTCCGTTTATGCAAGACAAAAAAGACGAGGCAGAAGACAAGCCTAAAGAGTCTAAAGACGACGAAGACAAAAAAGACGAAGGTGAGAAAATGGCCGACAAAGACGCAAAAGAAGGAATGTATGCAAAGAGTGAATACAGCGATGTAATCACTACTGATTATTTGAACTGGATGGAAAACACCTTGAAATCTCAAGGTGTAGATATTTCCGGTGCACGCACTCATTTCGATGACATCAACAAGGCAAACCTCGGCTCCACTCCGGAACAAATCGGAGACGGTGCAGATTACTTCGCCGGTCAAGTTAAAGGACGAGCGCAAGAAGGCGGAAACCCGTCAACTGGTGCAATCGGCAAACTCAACAGTGGTAGTGGAAAGGCAGTCGCAAAAGGCTACCTCTCTCCCGAAGCAGTCAGTGCATCCGACCTTGAAGCCGCTTACGAAGTCTACAAGGCCGCAAGTCTTGAAGAACAATTCAAATCCAACCTTGGCTCTGTCTTCGCTGACAGACTTTCAAAGGAGATGACCGCAGAAGCAGACCACCGAGCCGCTTCTTCTTTCGACGCAAGAACACCTCTTGCAAACATTGAGAAGGCTTTGAGCGACCTCAGTGGTCGAATTGACAACATAGGCAACTCTGCCTCAACAGGAGTAGAACTACGCAAGTCGGCTTCTACTGTTGCAATCCCTTCAACCCAAGACCTTGGTAACATGGATTGGGACGATGTTCACCGCCTCGCAGGTAGCGTTTGGCAACAATAAGCAAAAAAAATATAGGAGATGAAAAATTATGGCAAGAAATTACATGAGAACAATTAACGATATGGAACGATACTACTACGGTGCAGGCTCTTCGATGGGCTACTCCTACAGTGGTAGCGAACTATTGAAAGCAGACGCACCACTCTTGAGCACCACCGCTGGAACCTACCAAGCAATTTACGGTCGCAAAGTTTGGTCTCAGTTGAACCAAGAGTTCAACGCATTCAGTATTCTACCTAAGAAGCCTTGGGACCGCAGTGGATGGCGTGTCGTCACCGCAAAGCCTTCTAAGACAGTTGGCGGCGGTATCGCAGAAAACGGAACTCTTCCGGACACCACCAAACCTACCTTCCAAAATGTGGCCGCAAAGCCAAAGACAATCGCACACTCGTTCGATATGTCCGAAACAGCAATTTTCCTTAACGACAAGGACGATGGACTTGGCGACATTCGCTCAGTCTTGAAAGAAGAAATGGGTAAGCATCACGCAGAGCACATCAACGATATGCTCACTACTGATGTTACAACTGTTGCAGGAAACGACATCGAGTCTCTTGACCGAATCACTACTGGAAACAACAGCATGACCTCCGGAACTCACTACGATACAAACGATGAAGACATTTACTCCATCAACCGCAGTGACAACACATGGGCTTTCGCAGAAGACTCTGCTGACAGTGGTTCTACCAACAGAACTCTTTCACTCGACCACTTGGATGAGACTTTCCGTCTCGTTTGGGAAAGAGGAGGTAACCCGAAAGTTATGCTTACTGGGTATGATACCTTGATGCGTATTCAACAACTTCTACAATCGCAACAGCGATTCATGGAGGAAAAGAGAGTCGTCCCTACCTTCAACGGTGTTAAGGGCGTTCCCGGTGTTGAGGCTGGTTTCATTGTTGCAACATACAACGGTGTTCCTATCATCCCAACCAAGGAGATGTCAAGCGACGGTATCAGCAGAATCTACATGCTCGACACTGACTACACATACTTCTCTACTGCAAAACCAACTCAATACTTTGAAAGCGGAATTGAAACTGGCGACCCGTTCGCTGTCAACCGCCTCGGACAAGAGGGACTTTACCGAACAATGGGTGAAGTTTGGACAACATTCTTTGGAGGTCAAGGTTCAATCCGTGACCTTAAGTGAGGATAAAAAAATAAAATATAGGAGATGAAAAATTATGGCAACAGTAACAGCACATACAGCAATTGATACAGTAACAACCTACTTGGATATACCAATGGGCGGAAACACAGGCGGAGCGATTAAGACACCCGGTGCGGCTGGTCTTGAAGACAACACCGCTTGGTTGAGTGGTTCGGGAGCGGCATACGACGCAGGAGTGGCCGGTTATCCGGGCTCTCTTACCCCGTTCACGGCTACCAACGCCCAAGGAACAAACAAACCAGTGTCGAGTCTACGGATGATTTCAGTAAGAGCACGAGCAACTGCAACAACTGCAAAGTTCGCAGTCAACGCTTACAACACCGATTTTAGTAGAATCTACGCTCTTATCAACTATGTGAACGAAACAGACACTGACGAAGCACTAAGTGCAGGAGTAACAGTTGTTTCCCACGAAACTGGTGAACTGACCTTCACAGTCGGTGGTGCAAATGACTTTGTTCACTTGACAATGATTGTAGGCTGAGGTGAATAACCTTGCCTACAGTAACATACTTGGGACCTACCGTCTATCGAAAGAGGCCGGACATCAAGGACTCTTGGATTCGCAAAGAACCCGTCGAAGTCAGTCAAGAATGGCTGGACACTCATCGGGTAGCAGTTTGCTCCAATCCAACAGCATTCCTTGTTGAAGGCGACGAACAAGCGACAGTCACAGTAGATGCAAAGGACGACGGCATTCCGGATTCGGGCTGGACAAAGAAAGACATTAGTGCTTGGTTGACCGAGCGAGGTGTTGAGTATAGTGGTTACACTACAAAGGCAAAACTATTGGCAATGGTCGAGGAAACTCTAAAGCCTATGGTCGATGAGCCAGTAGCAGTGCCCGAACCAGTCGAAGAGCCGGTAGAGGCAGAACAAACAACAATAACAGGAGATGAAGAATAATGGCGGCAACAAGCACAGGAGATACACGAACACATGTAATGGGCGATATGCTCATGATAACAGGAACTTTTAGCGAAGGTGGAACAGAGTTTTCCTATGACGGAATCCTTTCAACTGTTTTCGCCGCTGGTGGGCATTTGACTTCTACTGCACCAAGTGGGCTTCTTATTAACAATGGTTCTGCTGAAGCAATAGGACAAACAGTATTGACTGTAGATACTGGTAGTGTAGCGGGAGATGCTCGCTCATGTGTTTATGTCGGTCAAACTCTTTACAACGCTTTTGGCACAAGACTCGGTAAAATCACCGCTGTTACTGCTACGGCTGTTACTATTGACACACCATTAGTAGAAGCAATGGCTGACAATGACGCACTTCATGTATTAGGTGCATCTAAAATGTCTCTTTTGGCTGATGCGGCTATTACTGCACAGAACAACTCTCTCGATGTTTCGATTGATGAAACCAACAGCCTTGTTATTTTTGATGCAGGTCGTAATATTGATAAAGAAGACAGTAATAATTTAACTGGTGTAAGCCTAGATAGAGGTCGCTTTTGGATTCTCGGTCAACGCTGAGGTGATTCACCTTGGCAGTTCTTAGTGGCTATGGAAACCGAGTCATCGGTCCTTACAGTCCTCAAGAGATGAGTAATGGAAACGCTACTGCACTCATACAAGCAGACATCCGAGCCACAGGTGGCACAGGTGCTCTTGGAGTTGCGGCGGCGAATACCACTGCTTTAATCAGCATTGAACCATTCACTTCGCTTGGCAATCATTACTTCTTACTTACCTACACAGTTTGAGGTGAGTAAGTATGCAAGGATTCGGTAGCCTCGGACTTGATGACATCGAGCGTTTACAAAAGCGTGGCATTCGTCTTAACGAATCATACGGTGCTTCGGTAAGAACCAACGAGGATAAACCTCTGTCGGGTGTCACTGTCAAACAAAGAAACCGCAATAAGAACGCTGGTGATGTGCTGAACATTGGTTCGGGTACACGCTGTAAGAATTGCGGTATGCTATACTTTTGCTGGGTCGATACATGCAGGACATGTAACAAGCCAGTTGACTTCAATCTCGGTAAGAAAGAGCAATAGGGTTATCACGAAGACCCCTCATGGGATGAATAGGAGGAGAGGTCATGCCAACAGTATTCAGTCCCGGTGAGCCCGAAACTCGACCTCTTGACCCCACTGCTGTCGTGTATACGACTGGCGACAAGGTGGCGCAACTCCTTGGCATTGCGGCAGGCGAACCTGTCCTTGGTGCGGCAAACGCTGACGCTAATGGCTTCTACATCAGTGGTACTGACCTTCGGGAACATGGCTTTGAAAGTGGAGACAGTATATTTGTTTACAGCGACCTTTACCCTTTAGGAGAAACATTCACTATTGGTACGCCAAGCGTGCAGGATGTAAGCGGGACAAAATATGTGCGCTTACCAACCACGCTGGACGGAGGGGCGGCTGGAACCAATGATGCATTAGCCAGTTATACAACTGCCGCAAACACAGAGATACAGAATCTCACTATATTCACCAACGGTAAGAGTCGTGGCGTAACAAAGAACATCGTCAACGACCACATACGCCGTATACAAGACCGTATAGACAATATCACTCATAATGCTTGGAGACCTTACCTTGTTACAGCAGAATACATCAACTTCGATACATACAAGCCTTACCGTCGACGATACTATACAGATTATGTCGGGACAGCACCTTTGCTTTTCCGTAATGTTCAGCAAATACTGAGAATCGAACTATGGCAAGGTGACGACTACCGAGAGATTGGTGGAGCAGAGGCGAGAATCGAGTTCGACAATGTGGCCTCGCTTACAGGTAAGAAGGTGTTTCTTAGTCTTGGTAACGCTACCGTTGCTACGCTTGAGGCCGGTGAAGGAACAACAAAGTGGCGTGGAGAGATTGATGCTAATTCAACTGCTCAAAACTTGGCTGACCTCATCAATAAAGAGGATAGAGTCAGCAAAACGAGTGTGGACTTTCTCAAGTCGGACGGTAGTGGCTTTACTTTAGAAGGCTCGACATCGAATGTCGCAGTCCATAACGAGTTCCTTGCATCAGCCAACTCCGACTACGGAACCGGTGTTGTCAAGGTGACCTCGATGCGCTCTGTCAAAGCAGGAGAAGAATGCTCCATCGTCACTGACAGTAGCGACATTACTATCGACCAAACTACACTGGCAACTGCTACTGTTGCAAGTATAGTAGACACTGATGACATCAGCGTAAACTCGACAAATAATTTTACCAAGTCGGGAGTTGCAACTGACGGAACAAAAGTTTTCCGGTATGAAAGCAAAACTGATACCAAGTTCATAACTTGCACTGTTGTCAGCGGAGGCAGTCTACCGTCCAGTGGGACAGTCACTCAGCACTCCTTTGTCGTTGACTTACAAGGTGGCTCAAGTAGTGGAGACAGTGCACGACTGCGTGACTGGTGGCTCGACTCCGAGATGGGGATTATTTACTTCAACAACTCATACCCTTTCTTTGAATGGAATGCCATTAAGTGCTCATACATTTATGGTGAGCGTTACCTTGAGAAGGCAATTGAAGAAGCCGCTACTAAACTTGTAGCGAGCGAACTACTGATGGCTGACGACCGCTCAGTGCTAATTCCCGAAGGTGGACAAAACATTGACCTCGGCTCAAAGGCACAGTTATGGCGTAGAGAGGCTATGGAGATTCTCGCTCGCTACAAGGAAGTGGTGGTCTTCGCATGACGGCTGATTGGAAAGAGCCTCTTGATACAGTCATTGATATTCTCAAGGCTGACTTTGATGCAGGAACTGCGCTTGGTTGGAATAGGGCGAATACAGACAACATTAAGCCTGTTATCATAGATATTGCCTCCGAAGGGCCGGAAAGAGGAAAAAGACTTGACCTACAGCGTCATGACTACATTCTCTGTTATGAGACCGCTCTTAACGAAGAAGTCCCCGAATTGCTTTACAACTTTGTAACGACGAGAGTCAACATCACCGTTGACATGCGCACATCAAGAGGGCGTAGTCGTTTGAGAAAAATGGAGAATGAAATGCGTAGAATCATACATGTCAACCGAAAGGGAGACGGAGCAAACTTTGACCGTATGATTCTCAAAGTAAGAACCGACTTGAGTGACCGGACCAAGAAGTTGTTCCGACATACCTTTCAAGTTGAAGTCGTTATACTTGCGGAGTTGATACCTTGAGTGGATTTGGTGCGCATTACAAGGGAGATGTCTCGGAGGTCACTATGGGCCACGAGACAAGCGTCCTCATTGAGCACGACCAGCCGAGAACTTGGAGAGCAGTTACCACTGACTCTGCTCGTGATTTCACCACCATTCAATTTAGAGGCACGACCTCTATAGGTAATACCAGCATTTTTGAGCAGACTAAGCCTATTCTCAAAGTTCCTCTTGGTATGCTCATTGGGCAAAAACTGACTTTTCATGCCGCATCCACAGGTAACAATAACTTTTCCGCATTCTACCCTTCAAGCCTCAAGAGTAGATTATACACCATTGTCGACCACACATTAGAAAATAACGCTGACGGTGTGTCGTCAACTCAAATAAAAATAGTCCCTGCTCTCGCCACTACTACCTCCGTAGACAGCGGGACAGGTGACGCTATATTCCTTCATGGAACTGGACTGCCGACTATACAAGGTGATGCAAACTCAGCGATGAATGCCGCCGCCGCATCCTCAAAAGAAGTCAGCCTTATCGACCAGTTCGTTGGTTTAGCCAGTTTCATGACCTTGCCCGACACCAAAGTCGATTTGCATAGTTACCATGTTGTTGGCCTTGGTCGACAGGTAGCAGTGCAACAGACAGGTAAGGTGCATCATATGGGCGGCTCGCTTGAAATGCCGATGCATAACGCCAATTGGCTGTATTACAGTCTTGGTAGAGAGGTTGTCAGTAAAGACAAGTGTGGTAGTAAAGAACACGGCTCAACTGCTCCTACTATTTACGCAGATGTTTCGCCCGGTCAAGGACACCTTGATGTGACGAGTAGTGTAAGTGACAGTATTCGCTTTGGCTCAAGCACTGCCGCCGCAGTAGGGGATTACATACTTCTCAAAGACACTACTCTCGTTCCTACAACTACTTACAAAACTCCTAACAAAGCCGCCGCTACGCACCCAAAAGTGTTTCCTTTTGAATCTTCAACTTCGGACCTTACCAGTGACGCTCAGCACTTTGAATGGGCAGAGTCAACCGAATGCCGTAGAATATCAGCCATCGAAGGATTAGGCAGTAGTCGTTTCCGTATCTATGTCGATGGCGGTTGGCAGTTCCCTCATACGACCAGCGATACTCTTGAACTAAGAGAATATAGTGACACAGCGTCCAATGGTAGTCCGAATGTAAACTCAACAAGAACGATTACAAATCCTGTTCGCCGCTTGCTTTTCTCTGCTGAAACCATACCGAGTTTCAGCCTTGAACACAGCGTGCGCACACGAGATGTCGGCTCTTTCAATGCCACCGGAGAATCAACTATATCACCCGGTTCGTCAAATGATAGCAATCAGTTGACAAGAGTGTTCAAAGGTTGCAAAGTCGTTGAATGGGAGATGTCATCTACTGTTGATGCTGAACTGAAATACAGATGTGTTTTTAACGCACTGGCTTGTTATACAGACACTGGTCGCCTTGAGTCAAGTAACAAAGGTGACCGATACACTGCTCACCGAATGTTTCAAAATACTGCCAGCACCAAGACAGGTAGAAAAGCCAGCGGTATAGCAGAAGGCTCGGAGAAACCTTTCATGTTCTACAACGGGACTGTATCGGCATTCGACCAAAACTTAGCCTTCATTAGTGCCTTTGAACTGAGAGGCAAGACAGGAGTAGAGATGTTTCATACTATCCAAAGCAACCCTGTGGCAGAGACAGTAGATGCGTCAAACAACATCAGCCTCAAGCAAATACCTTACGGCGGAACAAGGAACGCCAGCGTTATCCGTGAAGGTCGTGAAGAGTTTGAGATGGAGATAGTCATCGCACTGGCAGACCACAGTTTGTTTCATGAATTAAGAAGCCATGTAGAAAGAGGTGGCACTGTTGGCTCAACAGGAGGAACTATCATGCTTCATTTCACTAAGCCAGTAGTTGCAGGTGACAGTGGAACAACGCCAAGCCTTCGTGTTATTATTGATGACTACTTTATCACAGAACTACCAATACCTATGCCCGATGACAAAGGGCTTCTCTTTACTACTATGAAAATCAAACCTCAAAATGTAAAGGTCATAAGTGAGGACACAGTGTATCATTGTTAGGGGGAGTCATATGTCAATGCGAAACAAAGTCAATTTGAATCCATACTGCGTGTATGATAGACTCTACGATGCCGCCGAAGAAGAAGAAGAAGGCGGAGATAATCTTTTCAATCCCGAAGCAGGACGAGCCAGTGATAACCCATTCGCTCATATGCAAACGGACGAGTTCCTTGAAGAATCAACGGACTCAAATAAAAAAGTGAGTAAGTATGTCGGAGAAACAGAAGAAGAATGAAATTAACATAAACGGTAAACCTGTCCAAGTCACATCAAAACGGTTGACATTTTTTGATGTGCAAGCAATAGCACCGTTGTTCGCAAATGGCGATATGAACTTCTCCAACTACTGGCGTTACGCATTTAGCAACTGGCTTCACTATGAGCCTTCTATAGACATAGAAGACCTCAATCCCGAAGAAGGTCAGCAACTTGCATCTCTTTTACCACAGCCAACTCAAATCATGGACTGGTTGGTTTTTCGGGAGGCGAAGTCGGGAACATCAAACAGTTCATCCACGGACGGCCTGTTAATCAGCGACTTCGCTACCAACAAGAAGGGATGGAATACCTTCTAATGACACACTACAACATGAATATCAAGGATGTGAGAGATTTGTCAGTAAACGATGCTAAGCAACTTCTTTACTGGGCACAGGCTATGCAAGGCGAAGAAGACATGCCAAAAGACGCAGTTTACTTAGGCTATGACCGAGTGCCCCCAATGGAGGAGTAATCATGATTGACGGCGATATTGACCCACGCTCAGTAGAAGCGATGGAGAAGTTCAAAAAATACAGCAAAGAAGCAGGTGAAAACATGAAAGCCTTGCAACAGCAAATGGATAAGTTCAGCAAGTCAATGGAGATGACGAAGGTGAACAGCACAGACTTAACGGCTTCTCTCAAAAACATGGAGAAGTCTCAACCATTTCAACAGATGATGGGCGAGCCTGTGTCTCAAGCACAGATGACAGGCGGAGCAGGCGGAGGCTCGCAAAGTAATGTCACTGTCAACTTAAGAATAGATGTCAGCGGGGTGACTGATAAAAGCGACAAGCAAAAACTCGCTAAAGAAATCAGCACTATGGTGACAAAAGAATTGAGAAGTAAAATGGGCGGCTCACTCACGCAGAGCGGATTTAACAGGAGCGGGTGATTATGGACGCAGGGGAGATGATGCCGATTCGCCTCGTTCAAGAGAACGGTGAAACTATCTCCCTTGATGCTACAAGTGTTGACATTGTAGTTGAGCGCATACAGAGTAACTTCGCTATACCTTTCTTCGACGCTAAGCGTATGGGTATAGACCTTAATCAAGCAAGTGTTATGATTGAAATACAAGGTGCACTTACAGACGACACAGGTCAAACTGCAAGTTCAAAGGCTGTTGCTACTCTTGATTTTTACCAACCTCAAATGATTGTAAGTTGGGGTCAACCCGTTAATGGCGGAGGTGGCGGTAACAACGCTGGTCCTGTTGCATCATCCTTCAACATGGCAGGGCCTGCTGGTAATACCGTTCAAGGTGTTACTACTGGTATAGCAGGGACTGTAGGTAATACAGGTGGCTTTTCCGGAGGCTTAGGCGGCTCCAGCGGAGGTAGTCCTTTAGAGCCAAGTGACCTCGGCAATAGAATACTTCAATACTGGGCTAAAAAATACATTGATTTACCAGTAGCATATTGGACAGAAGCGAGTCAATCGCTGGACAATCCTGTAAAGACAGGTTTACAACTTTGGCTTAAGGCTGACTCGATAACTGGTATAGAAGAAGGCGGCGGTGTAGCCACTTGGACTGACAGTAGTGGTAACGGTAGGAACGCTGTTCAGTCTACTTCAAGCGAACAACCTACATTTACCAGTGCAGGGATAGGACCAGCCGCTTTGAAGTTCGACGGTGTAAATGACGATATGGAGGTTCCCTTCTCAGCATTTTTCAATTCCGAAGAGTTCACTGTTTTCTGTGTTGCGAAGAGTAACGCTACAGCCGGAGACCACACTGTAGTCAGTTCTATAGAAAGCGGTAAAGGATTTGCTCTCTTTATGGATATGAGGGTCAAATACTCTACTGCTTTTTGGCGAGGGGGTGGTGGTGACGATGGCATCACTTCGGCGGCTAATTCTGTCGTCAATACCGGAGCCCAAATAATGACTTATGTCATGGATGACACAGACGCTGATTCGCAATCCGACACTGTTACTCTCTTTGTCAACGGTAGGCAAGAGGCTCAAGACACCTCCAGCGTAGACTATGTTCCTAATGGCTCGGCCAACTTAAAAATAGGCGAGATGTCCGGTGACTTTTTCGACGGACAAATAGCCGAGATTCTCATTTACAACTCTGTATTGAGTGATGATGACAGAGAGCAAGTCGAAGGTTACCTTTCTGTTAAATACGGAATAGGTCTTTATTATACTCACGAGTATGCTGGGGTGGGTAGTTTTGCTCATCAATCGAAGCATGTAAGAGTTACATTCGATGATTTGATGGTTGCAAGTAAGCAAGAACCTTTTGGCTTTTTAAATGTAGAAAGAAATACAGGTATGAAAGTTGATAACAACGGTGTTTCCGGTAATACAATTACAGTTACCGGCGGTAATCCTCATGAATGGTTTGAGCCTACTGAGAACAGTAGGTATCAAAAAATAGTGTTTAAGCGAAGCGGTCCTTATGTTACCAATACAGCAGGGACGGATTTACTTTTTGCCTCTGTGCTCTCAGCGAATGCTAATAACATAGTAGTTCAGTATGATACACCGGGTAGTCCGGCAGACGATGATGAAATATACATCGCTCCTGTTAATTATGCAGATACAAACTTGCGAGGTAGGCCCGGTAGTCCTGTGATTGTAATTCCTATTCAAAACGCTGACACTTTCAACGAGTTCGCCGCACCCGAAGCGGCGGTAGGTCCAAGTTTCCCGACATACGAAGACGGCTCTGCTCGTGACACAGGAGGAGGGTTGACAAGAACTGACGAATACTTGACTTATCTCATGTCAAAGGCCATCACTGCTTCTTACATGGATGTGGGTAGAGAGGTAGATGCGTCCGGTAATAAGACCATGGACAAGGTTTTCTCTACTGCTATCAGTGAGTCATATCATACTCATAACTGTCGACTGACAATAACACAGCAGTTTGCGTCTTCTCTCGGACAGTCATCCGATACTATCAACACCACATTGGGTGTTGGACAAATGCCCGTTACTCAAGGATTCTCCGGAGGTAAGAGTGGAACTGCCGGTAGTAACAGTGGTCGCCCTATAAAGAGTGGCGGAGACAAAGCGCAGGATTTACTGGGTATACTCGCAAACAGTAACAATTATGCTTCTAATCCAAATGTAGGTATCGTAAGTGATTTCATCAAGGCAGGAACTGGCTTAGTTGCAAATCAAATCAATCCACAGGACTCAACTGGCGATTATATCCGAGGCATACAGATACCTTACTTGACTCATGTCACTAAAGGTAAGAACTCTTTGGATTCACACATAGCACAGCGTAACTTCTTTTTGACAACTGAGGGCTTGACTGCTGATAAATTATCAAGTATCAACACAGAGCACGCTTCAAGGTTGTTTTCTCATGCGCATGAAGGGCATTTGAAAAACGGCATAAGTGGACTTGTTGCTGATATGGTGATAAGCCGAGAAGCGGAGCATAAAGCCTATGAGTTCAGTCTTAGGTTCATGGCCGCTGATATTATACTATGAGGTGAAAATATGGCAATTCCGGTTCGGTTACTCGCAGGAGCGCAAAGTGAAATCCAAACGGATTTGATTGTTCAAAATATAGAGATGGAGGTAAACCGTAACATTTCAGCGTTCCCAACACCCGGTAATGTTCTCAAGCGTTTTGCTATAGATACAAACACGCCAAGAGTGACTTTGGAGATGAACGGGATTATTACCGATGATGCCGGAGTCGATACACAGCACAGTGCCAATAGTTCTCTATCATCAAGCCCTATGAAAACTCTCATCAACTTCGGAAACATGTTGCCCACCCGACCATTTAGCAACTTTACACCGGCTCCATTCTGTGACGGAATAATGTTACAAAGGTCTTCTTATATCACCACTCAAAACAGAGAAACGCTCTTTCCCGTTTTTAACCCAACTAATGGTGTCGTTTTAGGCTCCACAAGCCTGTTGACAGTCAAAGGGCCTAATTATTTAGTTTGGAGTGGCAGTAACACACTTTCGACTAAAATGGACATTGATTTGAAGTTTACAGGCGGTCACTCAGCAGGAGTAACAGGTGCGCTTACTTTAGATACAACGCTGAGCGGTTCAATAAGTAGTAATCCGGATTTGGGAGCGTTGGCTCGGCTGAATATCGGTGACAGAGTAGTCAATTCGGCTGGAACACTTTTAGGTGACATCAGTGCCTTAACAGACACCAGTGTAACTTTTTCAAGTGCTTTACCCACCTCCATAACAGCAAATGATGAATTATTTGTATTTCCTAAATGCTTTAACAGAAGAAATGAATTATTAGGTTATGTCACTTCTATTTCGGACAGTAGCACGCAAGACATATTCAATATACAACTTGAAGCAGTGACTCAAGCGCAAATAATAGAAGGCGACACACTCACCATAAACAGAGCCAACAACAATACAGAGTCTTTGTTAGACGGTAACTTTATCAAAATTGTTCCGTCTTATTGGTTAGAAGACCCATCTCGTAACCCTAAAGGCTCAAATTGCTATAGAGATTCTCTTTTAGGGATTACCGGAATCGGACAAGCACCTATTGGTATAAGGTTTCAATTTGATGCCAGTAAAACTCACTCATTACTTGGTGGCTCGGACCAAGTTACACTGACTCGTGCAGTGCTTAACCATGTAAGTGGGGCAAATGGGAAAAACCAAGACGCTTCTAATTACGATGCGATTGTCAATATACCTATCAAAGGTCTTATGACTACAGATAGTAAATCTCCTGCGGCTACGCTTGCTGAGATATTCACTGAAGCGTTTGGACTCTCCTCTAATGTTAGCACTAAAAATATAAGCGAGACAGGTAAGACACTCGCTACAGCGTTTATTGCCGTAGTGAACGGCCCTATAGTTGTCATAGAGCAAGTGTATCATGTCGATGATGTAATCGAACATCCAACAATGGTAACAAATGCTTTCTCCGAACTCTTGAATCCACAGATATTTCAACTGTCAAGTTCACGCAATGTGAACTCAGCAAGGTCTGCCGGTGACAAGGTTCAAGACTTAATCGGCCTTGTCTCCAATTCGGAAAAAAGTATTGATATGTTCCGAGGTATACAGATACCCTATGATAGCCTTGTCACCAGTTCCGGAGTAACGGGCACAGCACGCAACTTCTTTTTGACCTTCGGTAGTTTACCGCAATCTCAAAAGACATCCGATGAAAACACAAGAGCCGCCTCTCAGTTAATGAATCAATTCCTTCTTACTGGTGACGAAGGAGGTAATGCAGACGATGACGGTGCGAATAGTTTTTTTGAAAAAATACTGAGTGCCTCGCCGTTTGACGAGATTCAATCTGTCGTTGGATTCTTTGCTGATGTGATTGAGGATATGTTTGTTACTATCCCCGGAACACAGGCTCACGGTAATGACGGCGGAATTAGGATAATGCCGGAGAAACTTCATGTGCGATATGATGCTGGGAACAACTACTACGCGTTCACGATGCTACTCGTGGCAACCGACTTTGTTATAGGTGTTTGATATGAGTTTGCTGATTGACCCCGGATTTGGATTACAGTTCAACGGGATTAGCGACAGCGTTCTCGTCCCTGTTAATCTAAAAAGTGTCCATGGTATCAACGAAGAAGAAAGAAGAGGGCTACCTTCTGCTCTTAGTAACTTTACTTTGGAGACTTGGTTCATTCCCGATTGCGGAGGAGTGATATTTGAACAAGAGAATGTCATGCGATTAACCGTAGGTAGTCCCAGCAGTCCCGCTCCCGCTACATTTGAAGTAAGGCTGAAAAACCCTGCCAGCGGTAGAGATGCAGTCTATACTCTTTCGACAGCCAAGCCTGTAATGAAAGTCAACGGTAGACTTGCTTATTATGAAGGTATATCATATCCTACCTTTAGCCCGACTCAAGACGGATATTTGGCAACCGATGAAGAGATGGATGATGTCTCTGCTTTCAATTCGGGACACCGTGAACTACTCAATGTAACAGTTATGTTCGACGGTAGAATTATCAGTTTGCTTGTCAATGGAGAATTGGTCGTTTCTCAAACACTTGATGAACCTCATGAACTTGTTAATCAACAAAACAACATTTACTTGGGTGGTAGAGGCGGTGACTTTAGAGGAACACTTGAGGCTGTTCATTGGTCGAGAGGTGCTCTTTCATCGGGCTATCAGCAATACGCTCCTGTCAAAAGTGACAATACATTGGCACTTTGGCGATTTGAAGAGCCAATAGAACCCATTGATTTAATCACAGTAACTCCTTCTATCAGCGCATCTACTGGAGCGTCGTCTACTGTCAACATAGGAGCGACTGCGGCACAGGCTTTGGTCGACGAACTAAGCGGACAGAGCGGATTAACCAGTGTTGATTTCACAGCCAGTCCTTACAGCGGAGGGGCATACTCAGTCAAAGTCTATGCAGTTTCGTCAACTTCTACAGTATCTATACCCAAAGTTCCCTACAACATACTCATCAATCCACTTGGTTACAGCCAAACGACTGGTAAACCTACAAACAAAGCACCCGAAAGAATGCGTCTTATGTCCATTGATGCAAGTGCAGGGACGATGGTAGTAGAGTCAATCCACTTGGACTTTGAGGCAAACGCTTCAAACGGTCGAAGGGGTGCGCTAATGGCTCACGATGCAGGTCGTTTTGTTGTCATTACAGGAGACTGTATCGTTGATACCGGTAAAGGTAATTCGTTTCAACCATACGGTAGTGGGACACAGTTCTCTCAAAGACAAGGACAGGTCTGCATTGACGAAAGTGACTTTGAAAATCACGGAGTTGTATTTTCTCAAAGCATGGCTATAGACAGTCATGAGTTCAACAAGTTCTCTGCCAGCACTACGAACATGGGTAATGAATTGCTCGCAGGTCACTGTGGTCGTCACACTCTCAATCATGTAAGGAGTCATCATTACATGGGTGCTTTACCACCGACCAGTGAGCACCATGTAGAGAAAAAGTTGGATATGAGTAGTGACATTGTAACTGCTTCTTTCCCTGCAACCTTTTCCGACATTCGCTCAACTGTCCCAATTAACAGCGTGATTTCAAGTTATGATACTCACGGACCGGTAAAGATACAATCTACTGAATCTCGTGGCTTTGTCAGCAATATCGTTGAAAATGGAATGTCGGACATTTCCGATGCAAAGAGAGGCATGCTCGCAATAGGTGGGCCCAACTTTAACCCGAATCCTTTCCTTCTCAAGTCAGTTCCTTCACATGAGGCCACAGGTAATGTAAGGCACGCTATACCTTCAAACGAAAGCAGAATAGCCTCGTTGTTTTTGCCCGACCTTGCGACTTACAATTACGCTCCGTTTGTCCAAGTCCATTACAATGCTGTGGACTACGAAGGCTCGGAGTTCACTACAGGTGCGACTTCAAGACTTACTGGTGCCATTAGTGGGAGCAACAAGGTATTGACACTTCAAAGTATCAAATCGTTTGGATATGACGGTCAAGTTATACCTGCCAGTAACATTAGGATAGGAACGACTGTGGCTACAACCACTGCTACTGTAACTGCCAAAATTAACTACAGTGCTAAGACACTGACATTTACAACTGCTCCTGTCACCGCTTTTGTAAACGCCGCTACTACAGGGGCCATTGTCACTGTGTTGGACTTACATCCTAAATTGCTGGTGACAAAAACCCTCCCCGATGTAAGCACTATAATCGCAAGTCCTGCCGGTGTGGATTATTCTATACTCGACCTTATGCGTGACGCTATGTCGGCAAGTGAACTTGAACTTTATTCAGCGGGTGGGGTTATAACTTTCGATAAACCCGAAATGTCCTTGTTTTCCGATGGAGATTTAGAAGGTGATAACTCCGAAGGATTGGTTGGAGAGAAGGTTCTCGATTACGATTTATGTCCTCAAAATTACTTACCTCTCACATCAAGCGACCCTCCGAGCACTACGCCACAGGCCATTGGATTAGCCGCCTCCGAACTGTCTTCAAGGGGTTCGGTGTTTCATAGAGTTGTAATTCAAAAGAATGTTACAAGCAGTTCGACTATGCAAGAAGTAGCAGATGTAAGGTTTCAACCTGCAAGTAATGGCAGTCGTCCAAGAACAGGTGTTTTTGTCAACAATGGCTCCGGCTATTCAGCGAGCACCACTGGTGCGATGACGGTTGACGGAGTTAATGCTACTGAGCAATTTGAAGTCGGTAATGATGTTTACAAAGCCAACGGTAAAAACATAGGAACGATAACCGCAGTGACTTCTACAAGTATAACTATAGCGAGTGCGCCCGGAACTACTTCTGCTTTAGTCGACAATGAAGAACTGTTCAATCAACCACAGATAGTGGGTAGAGGAACAACAAACCAAAGCACATGCGTCAATGAATACTTTGACATCATAGAGCATAACTCAAACGAAAACACCATGCAACTTGTCATTCAACCGAGTGACAGAAACAGATTCAACATGTTGAGTAAAGTTATCTCGTCTACAGAGAAAGCAAATCGAATATCAATAGAAAGCCTTGTATCTCGTGCAAGAGTTCTTTCTTTCAGTGACGGTAATGACGGTCAAAGTATTATTCACGCACACGGTATTACCAGTGACTTGGCTTCTTCAAGCGTGTATGTAAAGGGCTCAGCCGCACCCGACTCTCACATTGTCAAGGAGATAATGCCCGGAGCACCTGTAGTTACTATGACACTTGGAGGTGTCGGACAAGGTGCTGTAAATACAAAGGAGACCTATGACCCAAGTCCACTTGCAAGGCTTGCTTGGAACACTCGTCGTGATTGTCAAGCAAATGTAAGTAGCACGACCAGTAGCACTGTTGTCGTTAAGCCGCTTAACAATCGAACAACTGACTTACAGTCTTGGGGAACATATTGTTTCCCTAAAGTTGGCTACATTTATCTTGAAGTGCCATCAAATAACGGCGAGCCTCCGAGGTTTGCTTCTGCGCTATACACCAGTAAAACAGGCACTACTTTCACATTCACATCCTCGACGGGGCGAACAGGCACAGGTGACTTCGTTTTGGCCGATGGCTCGGAGGCTGATTCGCTTGCGGCTTGGATTACCGCTACAGGTATAGAAGCGGGTAGCGTTCTACATGTTGATGATAAGTTCAGCGAAGAAACAATGTGTAACGATGGAACGACCATCAACGACAGATTGTTTCAAACACTTGATACTGTCCAACACGACTATCAACTTGGCACACAGTATGCCAGCACGAGAGCACTCGTTGAGATTCCTTTGTTTGAAGAGTTCTTCTTTGACAAGCCGGAGAAGGGTATTTTCCCCGGTCCGGACAACAGTATGAAAATACACATAGACGCTACACATACCGCTCATTCTTGGGCACCAAGTCCTGTTGGTAGAAGAGTAGATTCAGTTGCACCTAAAGACCCCGAAATCTTTGGACCGTTTTCATATGCTATACAAGCAGATACTCACCGTAGTGGGACAAGAGTTACTCAACCATACGACACCTCAGTGCATCGCATCTATGTCGAAAACGCAAGCCTGTTCCCTATACCTTCTGCACCACCTGTAGATGTTGCAGGTCTTAGTGGTAGTGCGAGATACCGTAGGGCTTTCTTAGCAAACGGAGAATGGGTCATTTATTCAGCAAGGAATACCGGTGCTTCACCTACAGATAATTATCTCACTGTCATAGGTGCTCATGGAGACGACCACATCGCAAGTGAGCACTTTTTCCGAGACATCAAAGTAGGCGCATTCATTCTACCTGCTCCGGGCTACCAAGACATGAATTACACAGGTATTGCTGACAACCCAAGTCTCATCAGTGCTGGTTATGAAAATCGCCGCTCTTTCTATTATGACCGTTCAAATGTCATGACTCAAGGCGGTAATGTCGATTATGGACTACGACAGTATGTCAGTGCAATTGAACTGAGAGACGGTCCAAGTATTAACCCTCATTTACCAAAGATTCAGTCAAAGCGACCAAGAGCGAAAATAACAGTAAACGCAGGCATACCCAGTAATGTTACCATAGTTTCCGGAGGCAGTGGTTATACAAACGGCTCTCATACGAACATAGCCACTGCAAGTGGTGAAGGTTCCGGTTTGAAAGTCAATGTCACAGTCAGCGGTAACGCTGTTACAGCGGCTACTATACATACAGCAGGAACTGCTTATGAAATAGGTGATGTGGTTACAGTAAACGGCGCAGGAGGAACAGATGCTCAACTTGTCATAGGACTCCCTATTGTTCTTGACGATGCTTCTTTGTTCCCTAAAGACAGTCATGATGCTGATTACAAGTTCCGTGTTGCTTGGAGAAATGCCAGCGGAACTGTTTACAGAGGATTCTATGACGGTAGAACGAACAATACTTTGACAATCCAAACCCCCGATAACGGCTTTGCTCCGTCAGTTGGTGACGAAGTATATGTCGAGGATTTGTATGCTACGACTACTGTTGTTCATCCCAAGGTGAAAGAAGCATTCCTCAATAGGGCTTGGGCACATCCTTACTGCGTAGGTGGACTAAGACAAGGTGATACTGTTTGGATGAATATGCATTACACCAATCCTCATGCCATAGAAGGTTTGTTCTGCAAGAGCAGAGGCACACTTAACGAAGCCGAAGTTTGGAAAGGCTTTACAGGAGGAGTTGGTAGTTTCAACGCCAATCCAAGAGACAGCATCCCAATGGAGAACTTTTTGATTGGTGACAGTTGTATAGAGACGGCTCAAAACTTGGTTCAGCATATTAACAAAACTATTGAAATGAATTACGATGCAATTGGACTTTCTACAACTCCTCCTGTTGTCGCTTACATTGACCCTTATCAATGCACAGGAGGCTTCGCAAGAGTGTTACTTTACGATGTATCTCAAGACCGAGAGTTCATAGCGTTTCAAGACATTCACATGCAAGTTCAATCCAGCCCAGCCGCCGCATCTATCGGTGGAGACCCTACTGTCGTTACAAGTGGTATAGTGAAATATAATGTTGAAGACAGTGCTTCGCTCATTGATGTAGCGGCAGGTTTCCCTTCTCAAAGTAAAAGCATGGCATCCGATACAAAGTCGGACTTTATCGAAGCGTCCTATTCACATAACAGCGCATGGAACGAAAGTGTCTCCGGTGGCTTGTCTACACACGATGTAGGAGGGGTCGACAAAACCTCTGCCAACGGTTATTCCGACAGAACAAACAACGCAGTTGTCAATGTAGGAGATGCACTTGTTAAGCATGACCAAATAGATGATGGAGTAAGAGAGCGTTCAACTTTCTTTGATACTCCGGACGGAACAAGAGTCATACCTGCTTTCTTAGCCATGAAAGGTATTCGTAATACTGCACATACATTGACAGATACTCGTTTGAAAGAATTGACCCACTGGACTGAAATGGACTTTGTAAGAAGACTGAGTGTCGATTTAGGAGAGGTATCTCTCAAAGACGGAGTAACAAACATCGAATCGGCGGCAAGAGAAGTTATTCGGTTGATTAACCAAGCCGGTGCTAAAAATGGAAAGACTCACGCTCGTCGTCCAAACGACCAGTTCCTTGGTGAAAATCAAAAGTTCGACCCTTCTTCGCCTCATCAAAAAGCCGACTTTGCCGCTACTGCTTCTACGCATGACCCTGCTCCGTTTTGGGACACGACCAAAGCGTTCTCAAGCCATGACAGAGGAACGCACATGGGCTATGTAAGGGCGCACTTAGGTAGAGTAGTTCTCGATTCCGAAGGGAACCAAGGCTTCTCCGTCGTCATACACTCTACTGTTCCGGGTGCAGGTGGTAGAAACTTCTGCACTTGGCTTGACAGCAGTAGGGCTCAAACTCCTTATCGACCTCAGTTCCTTATCGGACACGGTGGTCGTTTCCGAAACTATTGGTGCCAACCGGATGAAGTAACCGGAGAAAACATGCACCCCGCTCCAATGCCTATCAATCGCTTTGGTCGACCGTTTGCACCTATTACAACACTCAAAGAATACTTACCACCGGAAAATACCGATGATGAGGCTACGAATAATCTCAACTTTGGAGTAGATACCATAGACAGCGTGAGTGTATTGGCCGAAGCGAATACTGAAATTGTCTCCGGTAGAACAACAAACACTCTTCTCAACGAGTCCTTTGAAACAAAAAGCCCTGCTTCTGTATTGGTTGACGGTTTGAGAATAGGCACGAAGGCCAAAGCAAGAATAAACTTTGGTGGTATGACACAAGCAGGTATACCCGGCTGGTCTCCCGACCTTAGTAGATGGGGCTTTACCAACGATGGCACAGTCAATGTAACTCGATACGGTAGTGCCAGTAATGCCGATGCCGCTATGACTGTCACCACTGTTGGTAGTGCCGGTGGCTACATACCTAAAGAAGACATGAAAGTCGACAACATAGGTAACAGTCCTCTGTATGGTCTAAGGTTTACCGACCATAGAGGAGATAACCATACCATTCGTTTGCTTTACAAACAGTTCGGAAAGAAGTTTTCCGGAGACAACACTTACCTCCCATCTACGCTTGACGAAGAAGTCATCGTTCACTTCGATGACAGAGATGTCTCTCAAGGCGGTTTCACTATCGGTTCACACATGGTCGGTAACGGAGAAGTATGTGGTGAATTAACAGGAGGGACTTTACAGCCTTTCAAGGGTAATCTATGGAATACTTATCCAAGCCCACATGTAGGCGTGCATGTTACTGCTACGCTTAGCGGCACGACCTTAGAAGTCATACTCACTGACCCTTATCATAACGGTGGCTCTTTTTCACACCCCGACATTCTCGGCTATCTCGGATTCCCTAAGTCCGGTATGCTACAAACAAGCGACGACAGTGGCAGTGACGACCAAGGTATGACTACCTTCTATACCAGTCGTTCCGAATACGGTAAAGCCGGAGACACAGGTGCGGCCAACAAACATTATTTTTACGGAGTCACCAATACTACAGAAATAGTAGACGGTGATACAGGTCACATACTGAGCCCAAGAATCAACTTCACTTGTCTTTTGACTGACGAAGTAATGGCGGCGGCAGTTGCTCACGCTATCAATATGGAGGGGGCTTCTCAAGACAACATAGAGGCGACCAGTTTCGATTGCACGCACATGTATGCACCGGACGGCAAGACACTTGGTGAATGGGGCGTAAGTCCTACGGCAATTCGCATTAAAGTCCGAAGCGATTCAAGCATTCCGCTGAACAAGTTGTTTGAAGCAGATGTCTCTAAAGACTGGGGACTGCTTGAAGGCGTTTCGACTGAGGCTGTAGACAGCGGCACGCACCTTCAAGGGTTGACAACTGCCGACCAAGACGCTGGAGTAAGGCTCGACATCGGCTACATACCTCATACACTACTGCATATCAACACCAAGTATAGAGGTTCAAATGCAAACACTGCCACACCTATACTTGTTGACAGTCAAAACAATGCAGTTGATACCACTATATGGAGGCGTAATCTACGAGGTGAAAACTATACCGATGTCGCTGGAGACCATATCATCCCAAGAATAGACTCTCCGTGTGTATCAGTGCACGCTGTGACTTCTACCGAGATACAACTTGACTCCAACGAGTCTTGGGCTTTGCTTGGTAAACTTGCATGTGATAACGCCAATAGTTGGGGAGAGCCTTTCTTGCTTTGGCATGGCTCTGCTGATTATGCTATGGTAAGAAGTAAACCGGGCTCAACCAGCACTACCGCTGTCGTTTATGTCAGCAACGGTGCTTCTGCTGATTGGGCGAGTCCAGCACAGCATGACATACTCATCAAGGGACTGAGCGACCCTTACTCTGCTATCAAGACAGACGGGGTAAGAATAGCAGGTAGTAAGAACGGCAATCCTTTCCTGTATTTCCGAGGAGGACAAAATAGCCCCGACCACTATGTTCCTCTTTACTTCGGTGGCGGTTTCTCCGGTGTCGTTACAGACATCAATGACGGAACTCAAAATGATTATTCCGACTTCTACACGCACCCTTACTCCAAAGGACCAACAGGCTCTGCTGGTTTGCAAAATGTAGGAGAACTCGCTGGCTCTTATGCACTACTCGATACAAACGCTATGATGGCTATGTTCCCCGGCACTCCTTACCTCGACCAGCATCGAGGGCAAAATAATCCTCCGTTCTTCAACCAAGACGCTATACTGCCGTTTGATATGGCAAAAGGTGCGAACAGCAAAGTAACAGGTTTGGATTATACTGATGGCACTAATTCTGTTCATGCCAATATACCGTCTCCTCTCATCATAAGGTTTGCACATCCTCACGCAAGGTATACGCATGACAGCAATACCAACCACCATACTACTTACATGATATTTGGACCGGGACAGGCTTTCCCTCATAGCAGTGCAACCACAGAGCCTCAAGGTGCCAACATCGTGACTGCCGGTAACGGCTACAGTGCTGTTCCTATTCACATAGGTGGGGACGCAAGTAAGGACTCTTTCTTACCAAACCAACTCGCAAATGGTGACCTCACAGAGCACAGTGGTTTCAACAGAGGTAGTGCTTTGGCACATTTACCTATGACTACATTCTTTCAAAAGAATAACGCAGAAGGATTCAACTATGTAATGAATTGGCAACCGACAAAGGGTTTCCCTTCGGTTAAGCCATCGTCTTCAAGAAGTTACAGTCAAACTTACATATCGGCATTTTTCTTTGAAGGAACTGCTGGAACAGTAGTTGGTTTACCCAAGCATTATCATCCGTTTAATCATATATTCACTGACATAAGTGGTAACTCCATAGAATCGTCATCTTACCCTACAACAAGAAAATCGTCAGTCATATGGCACATGGACGGAGGTTATCACCCCGGAGGTCATTTCCTCGACGACCACCTTCGTAAGAACCCAAAGAACCATGCGGCCAGTGCGTTTCTTTCTACAGGTAGCGGTGCTAAGCATAACGCCAGTGCATTTAGACCCGGAGCCTTACTTGCACAGGCTTATCTCACTTACTATACCACTGGAGGGCGAGATGTCGACAACCAAAAAATGAGTGCTAATGTCATATTGGTTGACGCTACTCGTTGTCAAAACAGCGAAGAATTAGGCGCAGTGCTTAGCGGTGCTATCAACACATTCCCCGGCACTGACCCACTCAAGGCTATTGGTGGCACTTTTATGCCGAGCATGCAAAATGCGCATAAGCAAGACAGATACGGCTGGGTAGAACTGGCAGTAAACCAATACACTGTCCAAAATGGAGGAACACCTGCATCTATACGAGTTACAAGTAGCGCAACAACTCTCCCCGATTACGGGTGGTTAAGAGTCAGTAACGGCACGATTGCTGGCTTTGCGCCTTATGTTTCTCAAAGTATAGCAGGTTCAAACACTACATTTACTCTCGGTAAAAGTAACATAGCAAGCACTCCAAGTGCCATAGCACTTACCGCAGGTGGCACTGGTTATCCAGCGGGTGCTACTATACAAGTGCCTGTAAACGGTGGTTCGGGATTAGGACTTACTGTAAACGCTGTAGTGAATGGTTCGGGAGTAGTCACAGGCGTTTCTATATTTGAAGCAGGGTCCGGATATTTGGCGACAGATACCGGTTTAGTTATAGAAGGTGGAGGTGGAAACGCTACTCTCAACATATCCTCTGTCACCGCTGTTACTGATGTAATAAACCCGCAGAATCGACAGATGATTGCACCCGACAGTAACTACAAGGCTTACATTTGGGCAAAAGCAGGCACTCACAGATTCAACAACGCCGCTTCGGGTGCGGCGAGAGACCACATGACACAGGTTCACTTTAGTGGCTTTACCGATGCTGTTGACAGAACAAAACCGGTAGGTGCAGTAGGTTGGCATGGAGAAGCGTATTCTTATCTCAACTCATACGAAGCGACAAACGACATAGGTGCGAACTTGCATCCTGCTGGTTTGGGCGCATGGCACTCTTTCTTGGGTTTCAATCCTTACGGAGCGGCAGAGACATGCACTGTTGGTAATGCTCCTACAGGTGGAGTAGAGAACCCTACCGTTGCATTCTATGGTGATTACTGCGTAACAGGTCTTTTCAGTAGACACCTTGTCGCTGTTAGCCACGAAGGTGAATTACCAATTATAGCAAAAGCAGACGCTAATGGTATTTCGGGCGCAGGTGACTGGTTACATGTAGCGCAATCAAACAACATAGCGCACGCTGGAACAATGGCTTGGGACACTAATAAAGTCAACAACAAGAGTCGATATGTAGGTCCTGCTACTGCTGGCCCTCATGTAGAAGCGCAGGTTCACACTGGCTATACACAGCCATACGATGCTGATAGTTACCCTAATACAGGGGCGGCGGCATCCGACGCTCAACTTCATAGAACTATACAAAGCGGTGATATGGTAAGAGCGAATGCTTGTAATTACCCAACTGGTGATTTGTTTTGGGATGAATCAGTTGTCAAGGGTTCGATGTTTCACGAAGACGCTGGAACTTACGCTGTTGAGTGTATAGGTGTAACCAGTCGCAATGATTATCTCAACATAGGAGCAGGGGCTACTGCTAAGCCTCATAACGGACTTTACGATTATTACAACAAGAGAAGTGCCGCTCGCAACTTCTTACCGGAGCATGTCGTTTGGAAACGAATGGACGGAGGTAGTCTTACTATGCCTGCTGTAAATGCGAGAGGGTTGGGTATGATTCCTTGGACGAAGAGGAAAGACGGTGGCAGTTACAAATTAGTGGGTGAGAAAATACTCGGTAATGTTCGCTTCTCGTTTGAAACAACAAACGCCGCTATGTTCCCTATCATACAAGCGCAGGAATTGAGTCATCCTCAACTGGCTGAACAACACCCATTAGAAGTCCGCAATGCTTTGCTTATTCCTAATGAACACATTCAGTTTGAAAGCGTCAGCGTTATGGACGATACAGGTCAAGAGCATCGACTTGAAGGAGGCAGTCCTTTGGGAACCGTCATTATGGACTTCCGTCACATAAGCGACAGAGAGATTGAAGGTCTTGCTCCAGCACTTGCCGGTGCAGGTGTCAACCCGAATCTCAAAATTAGATTACCGAATCCCGATGAGATACCCGGTAACATTGTTGTAAGGTCGGGCTTTGACAGAATACAGGCTTATCAAAATGAATCGTTTGGTTCGGGTGGTCTACAGCACCCTGCTCAAAACATCAGTCAAATACGCAAAATGTTTGACTATGAATACGCAGGTCCGAGACTGTTCCCTACTTGGGAAAACAATGGCTGGGAACATCTCAGCCAAGACGCTGTAGATGTATCTACAACAAAGAGTGCGGCTCGATTAAAGTTCCCAGCATCAAGTAATGTAGGCTGGGAGGACCATACTGATAACGCTCCTTTGCAGTCGTCGTATGAACCACATGACCGTAGCATAATGTTTCATGTAACGAGAATGGGAGTCAGTATGACTCATCGACATGATGTAGATGAATTGACATATTCAAGTTATTCCGGAACTGAAATTACGGTCGGCTCTACTCCCGAAACTGCCACTTGGACTAACTCAACTGAATTAAGCGGAGGGCGTTATTTCCTAAGAGTCTATGACCCTGCTACTGATAAAGGTGTCATTGCTTCTTACACAGGTATAGGCACGAATAAGTTTACAGGTGTTGTTTTCAGTCCGGACTTTGTATCATTCGTTACTGGTAAGACAGGACTCAAAGTAGTGCCAAGTTATTACATGCCAGCAGGCTCGACAAGACTCTTTGCGGCAAGAAGACTAAGGGACCAAAGTGAATACAGTGGTGCAAGTCCGGACATGAAATCAGTTGATTGGTTTACTATGTATGGGGCTTTACCTGCAAACACAGGTGCTATGGCTGAGCCATCTACAGCGTTTACTCAAATCAACAAGCCAAAGATGACACCTATGCCTATACCAAGAATGGGACATCATTATGTCACACCTACTATGGCACTGATGCCGGGACACTACGCTCACCCTGCTTACCAGCGTCTATACGACCTCAACACGGCTTGTAAGAGTTCTAATTACAAACCGGACAGTGACAATTACATTGGCACGCTTGAAGGCACACGCACATCATCGACCGCAACACTTGCAAGTTCCGGATTTACAAGAGACCCGCTGGTTTGGTTCTCCACTGCTACCGCTGGTTTTGGTCCGAGTGACATACATGGTGGTGCGTTTACCTTACTCACTGAAACCAAAGTCAAGTATGAAGGCTACGGCATTGCCGCAAGCGCAGGGTCGAACGCCGGAATTATCAACTCTCAAGGAGGACATACGCTTGTCTTAGAGGCAGGTAACACCTATACTTTGAACAACCACTTCCCCGACCCATTAGAGGTAGGTGCGTATCAAATTATCATCCAGCCGAATGTATTCAAGCAACAGTTACAGGGCTTTCACTTGAACCATAGTGACGCAGTTAAGGCTCCGAGCGAAAGCGGAACAAAAGTCACTGAACTGACAGGACAACAGGTAAACACTGTCATTGCTATAGAAAGAAATATGTCAACAAGAGGAGGCTATGCTCTCATACTTGCAGAGGCTATGATGGCCGATGTAAGAGGGTGTGAAGTCATACTGAATGAAGTCATACTCGATATTGAGCCCGATGCCGGTAGTCAATTTACCAACTTGGCACCGCTTGCACTTTACAA
>Ga0209337_1000550_pt1 | contig 30375 bp, 13 predicted proteins | sample LinPmetageLP53_FD_184044 | JGI IMG/M metagenome (GOLD analysis project Ga0209337, IMG submission 184044) | Marine viral communities from the Pacific Ocean - LP-53 (SPAdes) (version 2) | ecosystem: Environmental > Aquatic > Marine > Oceanic | place: Pacific Ocean | collected 2010-02-08 | reverse complement strand
ATACACATTGGTGCGATTAGTTTTTTCATTCTTTTATTTTAATTGTTATGTTGTGTGGTGCATATTCATTACCACCAAAATAAGGGTATAAATAATACCTTCTTTTTAAACCCCAGTTACCTTTTGGTCTTCTACGAACAAGCGTAGTATCGTTATCTATTACTATTACATAATAAAACGTATTTATATCAATAATAGCACTATATATTACATCTGGTTGTATAATTTTTATTGTAGCAGACGAATGAACATCGTCTTCATGTTTTAACCAACAAAGTTCTAACTGTTCATTTAAGTACCTCCATCCTAATCTTATAGAGTATTTTTGATGCCTAACTCCAAAATCACTTACGCCGTATATTTTATTTACATCATGTTGGTTTTCTGGTATTTCAGTTTCATAATAAGCAGATTCATTAAGCATAAAATCAAATTTTATTCTAGAATTCTCTGCATAATTTACAAAAACACCAGAGCTGTGTTGGCCTTCTAAAATAGTATAAACTCTAAAACCAAGATCATCAATTTCTTTCGCACAAGACACTAATATTAAAAGTATAAAAAGTTTTTTCAATTCGCAAACTCAAACTCATCATTTGATAATTCAAAAATATCATCTGCAAACTCAAAATCATCACCTGCCAATTCAAAATTATCATCTGCAAACTCAAATCCACCACTAGCCAAATCCCGTCCACTTGTTGTCTTTTTTCTTGTGTCTATACCAAAATCCCAAGCATTCCAACCCATAATAACAGCTATACGTTGCCAAGTTTCATTTTCAGAGTTTAATGCTTCGCTTATGTTTTGTAATTTATTATACATTCTATTTACTGGAGCGTTAAAAACAGCTTCTGTTACTCCTGTACTAACTTCCCATATAGGATTATCTAAATTTACAATACCTAATTCTTCAGCTTCTTTTTTATTCCACTTCCAACTCTGCGTTGCGCCGTAAAGTTTTCTTGCTTTAATACCAACTGGAGGAGATAGGTTTAAAAATTCTAATAAAACATAAGTATAATCAGCTCTTCTACCTTTTTTATCTTGTTCATACGCTTTTAACGCCATATTTTTTAAAGTAGAAACAATAGCACCTCCAACACCTAAACCTCTTAACGTAGTATCAAGCATTCCTTGAAGTACCCGCGCTTCTTTTTTATCTATTAACTCTTCGTCTTCATCATCTACACCAAGTGCCATTAAAGCAAATAAACCTGTTTGTAAAGTATGGAATATAAGGTTTTGAACAAAACCATAATATATTATTTTTGATATATTTGATTTTGTGCTCCCTCTACCATTTATTAAATCTAATCCCGCTTTTTTCATTAAACGAGCATATTGCATAGGAGTATTTTGAAAAGCTAATATTAATCTACCAAGTGGACTCGCTTGTTCTTGAGAAATCATATCTGCTCTAGCTGACTGTTGAGTAGCTTCCGCTATTTCTTGGAAATCTTGAAAAGCTTTTTCTTCTGCTTGTTGTTGATCTAAACCTTCACTTATGTATTTGCCAACTCTATTTCTATAAAAAGTAGCCCCACCCATTGATATTGCAAAACTATCTGCAATTTGAGTAGGTAAAAAACCTTTTTTTAACAACCAATTAACAGCTGCTTTTGCTTTATTATCAGTTTTACTTAAATGTGTTATTAATTCAGAAGCGTTTAAATCTGTTGTTAAACCAGATCTACGTTGTTTTAAGAAATCAGAATTAAATAAATAAGCAAAATCAGTCCAAAATTGTCCTTGATTTGCAAAAGCACTAGCCGCTGCAAACATATTATTTTCTTCCCAATTTATAAAGTTAGCCATTGACAAGGTTTGAAGCACGGCTGATCTTACGTTAACAAACATAACAGCAGCAACCGAACCGTTTACCCAGTTCATAAAAGCGTTAACTTTTTTGTTATTACCAAAAGTTCTATTAGATCCATTTTCCATTCTCCATAACACATCTTCTAAAGCGCTTCTAAAATCAGGACCATAAATAGCTTCTATTTTGTTCATGTTAGGACCAACTAATTTTTTACCTGACCATTTACCAAATATTATTTCTCTATTTTGTTTAAATGTTTCTAAAAATTCTGCTCTTTTAATTTTACCAGATTTTTGAAAAAGATCATGCCTTATACCATCGGTCTCCCATTCTTCACTTGGTTTAATATAACCATTTTCATCTCTTGATATTTTTCCAACAGAAGCAGCGAATGCTAATAGTTTTTCATCACTTTCAACAATATCAATTAATTCTTGTTTATCTTTTTCTGATAAACCAGGTATTTTGTAACCAGCTTTATTCCACAAATAAACTCTAACAGCGTCTTCAATTACAAAATCATCATCCATAATTTTCTCTTGAAGTCTTTTTCGCATACCATTAAAACTTTTTAATAACTCTACATATTCATTAGCCATTTGTTGTTTAGCTTGATTTAGTTGAGTTATAGCTTTAGCGAAAGGATCTAATAAAACTTTTTTGAAAAACTTTATTTGCGCATCACCTTTCTTACCTTTACCTAAAAAACTATACAATAAACCCATAAAATCTTCTGCTGATGGTGGTATCCAAAATCTATACTTACCTTTCTTTTCACCTCTTTTCCTACCTTTTGTTGCAGAAAATTGTTTTTCAGCATTAATACCACTTGCCTCTTCTAGTATCTTGTTAAATTCTTCACTATATTCAATACTTTTAGATGCCTTAGCTTGTTGTACTTTTGATTTAACATCTAATTGTTCTACAACATTTTTAACTGCTTGAACATTCTGTAGAGCATCATCAGCAAAATATATATCATTGTATCCTTCTTCAACTTTACCAACTATCCACATTGCTTTAGCTTCTGCAGTAGAATTTTCTAAACCTGTTATATTTGCCAAAGGTATTTCTAGTCCATTTTCTTTTAAAAACTGGTATATAGCTGGAGCAGCTTCTGCAGGTCTAGCCGTAAGCACAAACATGTTTTCTGTTCCAAACTTTCTTGCAAGTTTTAAAGCTTTATTAAATAATGGAGCAACTTTACCATCTATAACTTTGTTAAATTCTGAAAAATCAAATTTATAACCAGCACTTTCTAAAGCAACATAATCTCTAGCATATTCCTCAGCATTTAACTTACCTTTAATGCCTTCAGGCGTAGTAAACAACACGCTTGACTTAGTTGTTGCTAAAGTATCGTCAAAATCTAAAATACTTATACCTTTAGTATTTTCTGTATACTCTATTGATCTAGCTATTTTAGCAACTTCATGGTAAGCTATTGACTTGCTAACTTTAGGTGCTTTAACATTTACAAAACCATCTCCAACTCTTACTTTACCTCTAGATGCAATTTCAAGAATAGGTTTAATATCAGGATGATTTAAAAGTATATCATTATAAGATCTGTTAAAAACACCACGCGTTACGTCTGTCATTTTACTACCCTCAGCATAATTAGGCCCTATTATTGATTGAAAACCAGCACTATTAATAGCTTTATTATGTTTATTTGTTATAATACTTATAGTATAATCCTCAAAAGCTTTATCAAACAAATCATTCCATTCAATCTCATTGTTTTTAGATAAAATCTCAATAGATCTTTGTATTAATTTACGATGAGGTTTATTATGGTCATATTCTAAGTCAGAACCAACTTTGTTTATATCACCACCAATATATTTATTATTTTTAAAATCATATAAACCTTCAGCAATACCCCAAATTTTAGCTGCTTTTCTCGATGGCGATTCCATACCCTCACTATAACTAAAAATTACCTGCGCAAACATCATTCTATCTCTTGGGTTTTCACTTATACCGTACTTTTTCCAATTTCTAATAATAGTGTCTTTAAAAAGTTCTCTAGCAATATCAGCTTGTGCGTTTCTTTTTTCTAGAGTTGCATCAATTCCGTCTTTCATTAATTCTTTTAAAAAAGCATTTGAATTATCTTTAAGTAATAAGGATAATTTTTTTCCACTAATATCAAAAAAGTTATCAGTCGCTAAATTTATTACATCATAATAATCTTGAGCGCTTTCAGTTACATTAGCTCTAAATCTTTTAGAATCTAACATTACAAAATTGTATTTAACATTAGTAGAGCCTTTTGATTCCGGACTAAATTGTTTATTTGCTATGCCACTAGCGTTTTTATACATTCCACCCATCATAGTAAGATATATCATAGCTTTTTCTATTGTCATACTATCTTTAGGATCAAGAACTCGTTTTTTAAGTTCTTGCGCATATTCAGCTAAATTAGCCCTACCTCTTTCAACGTCATTTCTCCCGTAAGCAGCGTTTTTAGAAAGTGGACCAAAGCCAGGTGATGGTACTATACCAATACTATTAAACACTTCACTATCTTCTGCTATATTTTCTAATTGTTCTTCTATAAAATCCTTAAACACAGGCGCCTCCATACCTAACGCTTGATATCTAACAGACATTGAGCCCCATATTGTTAACAAACCTATTTTTTGAAATAGTTGATTATATAGTTTATTATAATCAACATTTGAATTTTCAAATGTTTCTTTAAACAATTCTTTAGTTTTTTGTTTAAATGTATCAGAATCTTCTTGATAGTCAATAATTATACCGGTAAGGTTTATAGACATTCCTTCTAAGCCTTCTATTATTTCTTCTCTTATTTCTTTTGCAGACTCTTTATAATATTTAGACTGTGCTAATTTAGATTTACCATCCTCTAAAGCTACTCTAATCTTTTGAGTTAAATCACCGTGTTTTGCTAAAACATTTCTCATTGATTGACTACCTACCATTTTACCAAACGCATTCCAGTAAGCATGAACGTTTGCTGATATATTTCTATCTGCTCTAAAAGATTTACCATCTATAATTCCAGCAGATTCTTCAGCTGTTTTAATATCAATATTTGGTTTCTTATGAAACATTTGAACATTGTTCTTTTTGCTTCCTTTATTATAATGTAATTTTTGTAGATTTGGTCTTATTTTTAATGATCCTATTGGCTTGCTTGTAGTACCAACAAAACCCTCTGTTAATACTGGTCCAACAAATAATGCCATCCCTATTTTTTTCATAGCTAACTGAGCGTCTCTTAGTTCATTAGAACCTCTTGACTCATCTATCCTTAAATTAGCCATAAACTTAACAGCTGGTATTTTACCTTCTTTCCTTGCTTTAGCATTAAGTACATAATTTAACTTATCAGCATCAATACCTGATATTTTACTTGTTATATTAACTGCTAAATCTTGAAGATTTGCTAAATCTATATTATTAATATCAAAAATATTTCCAAAAGCATCAACAAAACCAAGTTCTTTCAGTTCTTCAAGCCATTCTTCCCTGCTTTGACCTTTTAATGGACCATTTTTAATCATTAAATAACCTTTCTCGTAATGATCTTCATATTCTTTTTGTAAAGCCTCTCCACCAACTTTAAAAGCTATATTAACACCAGGTAAACTAGATTCACTTTCATCTAACCTACCTAATATTCCAACGTCTGTATCTTCAACTTCATTTACACCTTCAGCGTCTAAACTTACAGAGCCTTCTATTTCACCTTTCTTCTCTGCGTCTAATATTTGATTATACCTAAGCGGTAGTATAGTGTTCATGTATTGACCAAATTCATTTATACTAGCATCATACGTTCCCGCTAATTCAGTCAGTTCTTTATAATAACCAGATAAAAATTGTTTAAAATCAACTCTTTTACCCTCCTCAAGTACCATTATTTTTGGATTAGCCGCAGCAAACTTAGCTAAATTAACAGCTGCAGCCATGTTGTTTGCTATTAAAGCGTCTTGCAGCTCTGGTGACGCTACAATTTTACCATCTTGCTCTATACCTTCATCTAAAATTAATTGTCTTATTCTAGCGTTTTCAATAATTATTTTTTTAGACGATTCTTTCAACCCTAAATCTTCTAATATTTTTGGATCTGTATATATAGATTTACTTACTTTTGCCGCTCCAGTAATTTTATTTTCGACATCTAGCCTAGCTCTTTGTTCCGCAGAAAGCTTCACACTTCCTTTTAATCCTTTTTCTTTAATTTTTTTCATTCCAAGACTAAACTTACCTCTTTTTGCCTCTTTTGAGTAATCTTGAATAAAGTTCATTACGTCGTTAACATTGTTAATTTTAAAGTTATAACCAAACTCTCTAGCAATAAGTCTAAGCATATCGCCAATTTTACCTAAAAATGATTTTGAAAGCCTATAATTATTTTGTAGCATATACTCCGACATTATTGTAAATAATTCATCAGCATTTGCTTCGTTTATTAAGCCACCATCATAACCAGCGAATTTATTGATAACATATCTAGACATTACAGATGGGTTTTCTAATAATTCAGCTCTTATAGCCATAGCCATTCTTGTCATCATTTTTCGACCCTTAGCAGTATTAAAACTTTGCCTTAACATAGCATGCATTATTTCATGTTGTACAACTGCAAAGTTTTTAGATTCTCTAGCAATATCCCAATTTATTATAATTGTATGTCTTTTAGTTATATCATTATAATACGTAAAACCCCCAGCTCTTTTACCTTTTAATTCTTGTAAAGTATCAGGTACAAGAACTTGTTTCTTCTCTTTTAATTTCTTTATTTCTTTTAGAGTTTTTTCATTTAATTGACCTCCTTTAACATAGTTATTAAAATCTCTTTCTAAAGCAACAATTTTATCATTCAAATCTTTATTGTCTTTTGCTCTTTTAGCGTTTTCTTTATTAGCAAACTCTAGATATTCTTCTCTACTTTTTGTTTCGTAATATTCGTACCCCTCGTCTTTAGCTAATTTTCTACCTCTTTTTTCTAATATTTTATTTAATTTTTCTTTTTTAACAGTATAACTTTCGGTTCTTATTTGTTCGTTTACTTTTTCAATTTTAGCATTTAAATCTTCAACTTGTTTTTCAACAGCAACCTTATCTTTACTTTTTAACAATTCAACTTTTTCATCAACTAATTTATTTTTCTTTATCAATAAATCAATAGTTTCAGTGGTTACATATTCAGGTGCTATTTGTATAGCTCTAGCAATGTCAAACGCATGATCCCTTGTTTTTACTAAAGCATCTTTAGACTTCTTCATTTCTTTTAAATGAGTTTTTTCCCAATTTTCTAAACTAGTATAACCTTCAAGTCTTTTTATTTCAGATTCAACAGCTTGTAATTTATCACCAATACCGTCTATAATGGTTGATTGATCCTTTAGTAGTGAATAATAAATGTTGTTTTTTACTGCTTTTTGTGTTTTAAACGCTTGTACACTACCAAGCATACCAGTTAACATCATTGTCCCAACAACTAAATGATTTTGCGTCATAATATCAAAAACCTCTGGTGAATGATTTGCTAAGTAATTAGATTTTACTACATCATTTAACGCTACATCTAATTCTTCCTCTAATAATTCTTTAAAAGAGTTTCTAAACCATTGTGTACCAGCTTTTTTAAAAGCTATAGCTTTTGCGCCTAAAGTTATATTTTTAGACAAAGTAAATGCTGCAGTTTTTTTCATCTCATTAACAAGACCTTTCATTAAGCTTTTGCCTTTAACGCCTTTAAACCACAAGTAATCAGGCATTATTGATTGAGAAATACCCGTCATTAAACTCATCCAACTACCCATTGCGAAGGCTGATTGACCATCTAAACCTTCAGATCTAGCATAAGCAACATTTTGAGAAAGCAACATTTTGTAAGTTAAATCTATTTGTTTCAAGTTGTTGGCTAACCTATCACCCATTTTAAATCTTTTTTGCAAACTATTTACAAACTTGCTTGGATTTAAAGAAATTTTACCACCAACATCAACCAATCCTAATCTTCTAAATTGTTTTCCTTTACCAGCTCCTTGCACAGCACGTAGGCGTTCTGCAGAAGAAGTGGCCCTTCCTGCCGCGTACTTTCTAACACCACCCGCGATCATTAAAGTATAAGGAATTAATTCACTCATGGCCTTACCATACTTATACCAACCACCAGTTTCACTATTAATATATGGAAATATTTGACCTTCAATAGGTTTTTGTAAAAATAAATTTGCATCTGGACGATTAGAAGTAGGTAGTATATTTTTTTTCGATAAATTACCAAAAGCATCAGCAAGGAAATCCATTGCATCATAAGATATCATTCCATCTACATCCTTTTTACCTCTAAAACCTCGCATGTTTTTTAAATCTGTTGTTCCTATGCCAGCCCATGACATAACCGCAGCGCCACCAACTATTATGGCTGCCGCTGGATATGTATATTTTTTCATGCTCCCAGAAAATACTTTCACAAAGGCTTTAAACTCAAGATAATTACTAGCGCCACTAGACACAACGTCAAGTGCTTTAGCCATTTCATTGTCTTTACCACCTAAATCTCTTATAGATTCATTCCAAGAATTACTTATAACAAATTGACCATCTTCTCCGGTCATATATCTTAGACTAGGATCAGAAGGTGTGAAAACCATTTCTTGTTGATGAAAACCAATATTAGCATATAATTTGTTTGCTTCCTCGTTATAAATCTCTATAAGTCCGTTTACATCAGCAACATCTTTTTCAAACTCTTTTTGCTCTACATTAATTTCATCTCTCCATATGTCTAAATCTTTTTTTGTTTCTAAAAACTCATTATATTCAAGTTGTTGAAATTCGTTTTGAAAATTTGGTACCCATCTTTGAACACCACCAAAATATGTAAATTTACCGTTTTGTTTTATATCCTTCCATTGACTTTGTAACTCATCAACTTCACTTAAATATCCCTCAACATCACTTGTTATTTTCTCTTGTTTTCTTTTAACTACCTCACCTTCATCTATTATTTTTGTATTTTCAAGGTTTAATTTCTTTTGATTATTTTCTAAAACCTTGTTTACTCCATTTAAGTATAAATATTCGTATTCAATATCTGTAAATCTATCCGCTTCTGCTTTTAATATATCTTCAGGTGTCATTGATGATAATATAGCAGCTCTTAATTCTAAATCTTGTTCTTTAGCGTCATATCCTCGTAGTACATTGTCTGTTATTTTATTGTATCTTTCAACTTCATATCTTATTCGCTTTATGTCAGGAGGCACATGAAGTGTGCGGTCATAATTGTCAGCATCGTATACGTCAGATAATTTTTTATTTTCAGGAAAACTTTCCCAATCTTCAATAGTATTTAAATGACTTGTATATATGCTTCCAACATCCACGCTTGTTATTGCTTCACTATCAGCACCTAAAGCTTCAGCATCTACCTGTGCGTCTACATTACGTATAAGATCATCTTGCGTAAAATTAAGTCCTTCGTACGCACCTGTTCCAGGTACATCAATAGTGGTTTTACCAATTACTAATTGATGAGGTCTACCTTTATATTTTCCTACTTTATCATCACTAGTTGTTTGAAATAAATTATTATCTAGTGGGTTAGGTCCGTAACGATTTTCAGCTTCTGAATCAGTTGTTTGTTCGTTAAGAGGTTTAACCGTAAATATTTCTTCGTCTGTTTCTGGCGCAGGTTGTTCATCATCAGTCTCCGATAAAATACTCGTACTTTTATTTTTCAAATTTGCAGTTTCATAATTTGAAGAACCAGAAGGTATTGGTATAGCTTCAGAACCCTGTGTAGTTATATCGTCAGTTTGAGTTGCTGAATGAGCTTCAGGGTTTCTAATAAAATTTTCAGTAGAAGAATCCGGTTTTAGATTATTAGATCTCCTTTGCGCTATCTCTGCATTGTATTTTTCTCTTTCTTCAGCAGTAGGTGTGACACCTATACCTTCGCTAGAAATAGTCTCTGTAGCTATAACATCACTAGTATCGATAGGTATGTTTGCGGTACTATCACCACTATCTTTAATTATAATCTCTCCAGTAATAGGATTTATCTCGTCCCCTTGGATATTGTACGTAGTATCGTTAGCTGGATTTATAGAAGCAGTATTAGAATCTGGATCTATAATTATAAGATTCTTATTGATTAAACGTTTATAGTTAACGGAATCTTCAGCATTCATTTGGTTTATAGAAAGAGAATCTAATTCTGATTGGTTTAAATCTGAAAGTAATTTAGTACCATCAAAACCACCAGAAATTCCACTAGAATCATAACCAGTGGCACCACCACTGTAAGTTCTAAGAGCTTCATCTACAGTTTTACCTTTATATGGTTTCCAGTTTTTAACCGTACTCCACCATTGCTTCTTTGCTTTTAAACCATCATTATCGGTTTCAAAATGTATCATTACACCGTGGTTATTTGCAGCGCCAGGTTTAATATCAAAATTATTATCTAAAAGATGTTGTGCATAATCAGATATTTTTGGTTTACCATCACGCATTATTAACTGACCGGCTTTTGGATGTTTTACGTAAACAGGTTTTTCTTTTGTATGACCTTTACCTGTTATTTTATCAGGATACACTTGATAATACATGATGTTACCAGGGTTTTTATTAAACTCTGCTAAACTCATGTCTCCCCTATCAGCCAGGCTACTATTAGGCATGGCGTATGTGGATGGACTATATATATTTTTTGCTTCAGCCATGTATTGTTATTTAATTTTATTGAAAATCCATTCCACCATTCGTAGCCTTCCAATGATACCCAGTCTTCCATTTTTCACCTTTAAACAATATTTCACTTCCATCAAAACTTCTCCAAGTTTCTGGATTACCACTTAAAGATAATTGATTATATATATTACTATTACCTAACATTAATTTCATTTTTTTAACTTGACCAGGTTTTGATATATCAAACAATTGCTGTTTATCACCCACCTTTACTCCAACAAAATTTGAAGCCATAAATTTTCCTTTTTTCTTTGGATCTTTTACTTTTCCAACCGTTATCCCAGTACCTGTAAATGTACTAGTTAAATTTTGACTAATTTGATCGTAATTTCCATTTCTTAATAACGATGTAGTTTGGTTGTCAAGACCATACAAAGCTCCATCAACTATCATATTAGAATACAGTTGTCTTTTCTTTATTGTCATATCTGTTTTGTCACCATACATGTCCACTATATTACCACTACCATCCATACCCATTAAATACTGACCAGCTCTATCTTTTTTCAAATTAAATTGATCATTATGCAATTGAGCTACAGCACCGCCGTAATATTTAGAAAATAATTTTAAATTACGTTCTAAAATAGTATTATCTGTAAGATATTCTCTAACTTCTTCTTCATTCCATTGAAAACTACCAGCCCAGTTTGGAATTTCTGCATATCCTCCTGTTCCGCCAAACACTGGTACTGCAGCTCTATCTTCAAACGGTACACCTAATTTACTAACACCCTTACCTCTTCTTCTAGGACCTACAATTCGAGATGGACCTTGTCTATCATCTGATTTTGAATCAAGATATATCATTTGTTTATTCTCATCCAAATAAAACTCTCTTGGTAAATTCCCACTTGCAAAAGCCTGTGCGTAAGATATATCTTGACCATCTGGTGTTAAATCTCTAAAGAATAAATCTTTTTTTTCTTGACTCGTTGCAGAACCATCTTCATCACTATAATCAGATTTTAATTTTTTTATTTCATTTAAAATATTATTAGCAGCAACCCCTGTATTCATTGGAGCAGTTGCAGTTCCCCCATCATCTTTCGCGGTATTTGCTATGTTTAATAATCCAGTTCCACCTCTTTTAAATTCACCTTGAGGTTGTGGTATAGGATTATTTCTATCATAAACAGTACCATCAGGCATGGTTACTTTCATGTGATATCCATCTTTTTTTGGATACTCAATCACAACACCCGTGTCTTCGGCCCCATTAATAGTATTACTTATTGATCTTATATGATGTCTTTGTTCATCATTTAACATTAAAGAAAAATCACCATTTTTATCTTCATTAAACTCCCTTATTTTATATAGTTGTTGATTTCCGTTTTCAATATTAGCAATATAACTAGCTGCTTCTTGAATCCTATTTTGAGCTTTTAAATTATCTTTACCGCCTGGTTGAGATAATATACTAGCTTGTTCAGACCAAACATTACTAATATCATTTAAAACTGGCCGCAAATCATCTATTTGTTGATCAGTTAAATAAGCAGATATAAGCTGTGGTTTAGCTTCTAATAATTGATTGTATTTAGTTTGTTGTATTTGATAATCTTGTTGCGCTTTTTCTTTTAGCGCTTTTGTACCACCTGAAAAACCTTTGTCAAAAGCTGTATACATCATAGCGTCTGCAGCGCCTGAATCATAAGTTCCTCTATCGGCTTCTAATATCCCTCTATCCGCTTGTCCTGTTGTGTTTGCCATATTTTATTATTTTTATTCTTAACCTAAAAACTTCTTTTTACTAAAACCACCTGTTGCAGGATCATAACCACCTGCATATCCAGTTGCTACAGCACCGGCTAATTCACCAACACCACCAGCAATCATAGCTTTATGAGTAGCTATATCTTGCCTAGCAGCACCTAATCTATTAGCGCCCATACCCAGTAAAGTACTTTGTCTACTCATTTCTAATCTTTGCTGTTCACTAGAACCTTTACCATAAACTGTTTGGGCTTGTAATTCCATTTGTTGTTCCATCATACCGCCTTTAGCTATTGCTAATTGATTAGCTGATTCTTGCGCGCCTATAGATGCTGAAGCTGCTTGAGATTGCATCATAGATTGATTTGATAAAGCCTGTGCTAACGACGCAACACCACTTCCACCAGCAGATCTTTGTAAACCTTGCAGTGTATTTGCTTGAGCTTGCTGAAACATTTGATTTTGGAATTGAGCTTGTTGTTGATTAACAGTTAAGTCTTCAAAAGTATTTTCAAAATCTTGTTGTATATTTTCAAAAGGATTTGTTATATCAAAATCTTTATATCTTTTCTTTTCAGTGTCATATTCACCTTGTGCTTTTGTTAGTTCGGCTTTTCTCGCACCACGACCTTGCATACCCATTGCTATTTTGGATAAACCTCCTATCGCTCCTGTTACAGCCATTATTGCTAAAGGACCCATAATATTTTTTTATTTTTAATTTTTATACACATATATATATAGTTACATTTTTTGATTGTTATTTACTACTTCTTACTATCTCTGCGCCAACGTTAAATAATTCTGCTTTTTCTTTAGAATTATTCACAAACTTTACACTAGCATAATAACCTTTTAATCTTGTTAATTCAATAGCGTTATTCTTACTAAAAAATAAAAAATAATTTTCTGGATTTTGATAACCAGTCGTGTCATAATAAACACCACCTGGTAAATCTATTTTTTTTAAAGTCGGTGAATCGACAGTAACACTACTATCACTAATACTTGTTATGCTACCAATTTTAACATGTGGATTAGATTCTTCGTCGTATTGAGCAGCTGCTCCTTGCCATCCGTAAGATGATACGTTATGTTCGCAAAAATATAATGAATCTCCAATTTTTAAAGAATTATTTAAAGTTTGATCTATATTAAAAGTTGCACTTGCCATATTAATAGGTGTCTGTTATTGTTATTATTTTATCTAAATCTAATGTTAATGTAAAGCTTTCAGTTGGTACTTCTAAAAATTTAATAGTACCTGTCACTGTTGCTGAAAAAGCACTACCAGTAGCGTAAACATAAGTATCAACAGGTATTGTTGTGGCATTCGTTCCACTTGCAACAAAAGTATCAGCGTCAGTAACGCTAGCAACAGTTAATGCTTGATTTAAACCAGCTATTTCTAACGTATTACCAGCTTTTAATCCTTTAGTAGAATCTATGTCTACGCTTGTTCCGCTTGACCATTCTGTTTTTATTTGTGATCTAAAGTTAAAATCTGTAGCATTACTAGTATTACCGTTAGTAACAGTGTCTAAAGCAAATTTTAAATCTGTTGCAGTAATTTTAGCTCCATAAAAATATCTTGCGACAGAAAAGCCGTATCCTCTAATAGTCAATACAGAATTATCTTCAAACGATTGTGCAACACTCATACCAATTTGTTTTGCAACCGGATCAACTGTTTTTATAATAGAATGAGTTATAGCTGTTAAAGTATCATCTTCTCCAACGTTTACAGTTTTATGCGTTACTAGCATACCCGGTTTTAAATTCGTAACATCGTCTAAAATCGGAAAATAATCGCTACTTATAGCGCCGTTAACTTGCTTTGTTGTTGTTGTATAAAAATGACTTTCTAAAGGCTGAGCAAGAACATTCATAGTGTGGTCAGCGTTATTTGTTGTTATAGTCCAATCTAAAGTAACAGTATTTGATGGTGTATCATCCGCAACCTTAGTGCCAATATTAACAAATTTAGTGGATTTAGGTTTTACAAAAGTATAATTAGACGGTTCCACGACATCAGCGTCGGTATGTAAAAGCGACAATGTAGTAGTTACGTCTAAGTATTGATATATCGAACATGGATACTTTAAACTACCATTATCGTTTGTTTCTAAACTATAATTAGGCACTTTATACAATAAACTTGTAGATAATAGTGAAGACATTTTAGTTTCAAAATGACTTTCTGCATACACCCAAACATCATATTTATCATCGTCTGTAATAGCTGGAAAAGTTATATCTTTTATAAAATTTCCATCACTATCTAGTTTTTGCTGTAAAAGTCTATAGGTTGTAGCTGTAAAAGATTTTGTTTCAAAATTATAATAGTGATTATCTTCATTTGTAACGTAAATACTAAAAACACAACCAATATCACCAGTTATATAAAGTTTTCTTATTGTTTCGTTTTTTGATAAATCATTATTATTTATAATTATTGATTTTATTTCTTTCATGTTAGTTAATATATATTGATACTATATTAGAAAATGTAACTCTACCATTAACAGTGTCTGTACATTTTAATCTAAATCCAAACCACGTGTATGTTCCGGTTGGAGTATATAATCCTGCTCCTGTTATATTACTACTAGGTTGTTGTAAATTGAAATTAAATGGAGATGTTTCACCCTCAGTTATTGGTTTTATAAACTTATTAATACCGTTGAGAATAGCACTTGCATCTAACCAAACACCACCACCACCAATACCATTTCCATTATTCATATCGTCTGGGTTAGAAGAAAAACCATTACTAGTCCAATCAGGAAGACTTTGTGATCCACTGTCTATACCATATTGAAATTCATAAACATAGGGTTCATTGACTAAAGCGCCAAAAGCTGATGCTGATTGCGTTTGGATATAAAATACCCATTCATTTACAGGGCCTAAAGTTTGTATAAATTCCTTGTATATACGAAGAATTGGTGGTGTATATAAATTCGTTAAATCATATAAACAAGAACCATCACTCACATTAGCTAATGCATTATAATTTGAAGAATCTCCAGAACTATCCATGCAACCAAGAGTAGCATAAAAAGACACAGCTGAAGTTTGTTGATGTATTATTGCGTTAAGAGTCGCGTCATACCAGTAAAAAGTAAATACACCTTCTGAAATTCCATCTGAAGTTAATGTTATAAATAGATCCCAATTATTTGAATAAGGTACGTTGTTACCATTGACATTAGGTTGACTCGGGATTGTTATGTCATAATCAAAATAACTAGGTGGATCTAAATAAGGCGATAATGGATCTGTTATGTTATATGAAATTTGAGATGTATATATTGGATTATTATCAATAGTTACAACTGGATTGCCTGATGGCGTAAAAGGAGGTAATACTGGCCCAATTGGATTTCCTGCAACAAGAAAACTAGAAAGAATACCTAAACCTTGAACTGTGAAATTTTCTGTATTTAATATTGTTGCATTACCTTTTATAGGGCTAAACCACTCGTCTTGCATTTCTGTAAAATTAAAAGCAGTTCCATTAGTTTCTTCATTTGTAGTAATTCCTGCATACCAACCGGTTGATGTTATTCTGTTTTTAAAATTATCTCTAGCGTAGAGATCTAAAGTCTGCCCTTTACTACCCTCATAATTAAGAGCTGAAAAAGATTTAATAGTTTGTGGTTCTTGATTAAATAAAACTTCAACCCAAGACGGTTTAAACCCGGCATTAGCAACATCTAAATAAAAAGTATTTCTATCAACAGACTTATCATGGTGTTTGTAAGCGTGACCTTTTTTAAAAGTAAAATATTCATTTGCAACACTAATTGAGTTTTCTGGAATAAAAGATTTAAAACTAACCCAACCTTTAACATCTTCTTTGTAACTTAAGGTTTTGTTGGTGGTGTTGTAAGAATCAATTAAATTATTATATTTTAAAGTTAAATTATACTCTTGTTTTCTAGTATCATAACCACCTATTAAATACTTAGTATCTTTTAAGTTATCAAAAAACCAAGTTTTCATACCATACTCTGATATAGGAGTTAAACCATCTCTAGATAATCTTAAGATAGCTCCTCTTTGTTTATCTGTAAAATAAGCTCTATACGATTGAGAAGCAAAAGATTCTGGATTTTTTGATATTCCATAATCACCAACAAAAGGTATTGTTTGCCCTAACACGTTTTGATTAGCAGTTAATTGAGGATTTCCATCAGCATTGAAAACAGCATCTTTATTTGCTAAAACTTTTACGACTTTATCTTCACAAAAAGTTATTAAATCCGTGTTTCTTGAAAATAATTTTTGAATACTACCATATGTAGGATTTAAATCTTTTGTTATTTTTTCTCCTTGTATAAATTGATTTAAATCATTAGTACCACTTGTAGAATTATATATACCAGAATATATTAAGCCACTAGTTCTTCTTTCTTCTTTATATAGATTTCCTTCTAAAGTTGTTGAAACCTTAGCTCCTTTATCAATAATTATATTGTTAAAAGCATCCTTAATTCTATTTGACTCAACACCATTTCTAAAAGAATAACAATTAAACCAAGGTAATTCAGTTGTAGCGGTATTATGGAAATCAAAATCAATACTTATAACCCCTGTGTTTATATGGTTTTTACTAACTTTAAACTGAATAGTTGTTTCATCATCACTAAACATTAAAATATCAGGTTCATTATTGTTATCAGGGTTTTGTAATTGTAAAAATAAATCCACAAAAAAGCCAGATTGACTAGCTAATAAAATTGTTCCATCTACATTAACCATATCTACAGTACATCGTTGACTAAGCCCAGACCCAGTAACCCCATCACTAACCCCAAGTTGAGATTGTCCAGTGCCATATGTAGGAATCCAAGGAGCAATTTTAACCGCCATACCTGGTTTTATATAATGGTGTATATTTTTTCTATTTAGATTTATAGGATAAGCATTGCTTGCTTCGTAGTAAATATTTATATCAGTTTCTTGTTTCGGTTCAGTTTCCCAAACAGCAGGATTTTCAGGCACTTCTTCATCATCAATTATATTTTCTATAATTTCTATAGTATAACCTTGTGCTTTTGAAATACCATCTCTAATAATAGCCGCGTCATTACCACTACCAGTACTACCATCTTCCGCAAACTCAGCAAAAGGATCTGTGTTAGGAGAAAAACCATTCATAGCTAATTGCCCATCATTAGGAGCTGTTGGATCCCATTGCATTTTTTTATCTAACCAAAGTCTCCAATTCCTACTAAAATTTTCAGGTCTTCTACTTTCTGTATTATAAGTATGAGTTACTCTATAATCATATCTTAACTTATAACTATCATCTATGGATGTTATGGTGTAAACTGTTCCGTTTGGATCTTCAGCCCATCTTATTTTAGTTCCAGGAACTAAAGCGTTTATAAATCTACTTTCTTCAGCGTAATTAGAATTTATTTGACCTTCCCCTACATTATATATTGAACTATTTCCTATGCCCCATCCCAATCTATGCTGATCTCCTCTGTAATAATCGTATGGACCTGGATTATTATTATCATCAGATTGTTCGTAATAAGCACCAAAATCCGTGTGTACATTACCAAAATCTCCTCTTGCGTGGTGGAAATTATCTGGATCTGGCTCTAAACCTGTAAAACCAATTTCTATTCTTGACACGTTGGTGTAATTTGTAACACCAATACCTCTAGTTTCAAAACCAGTATTTGGAGATGAAGTGCTATCTGTATGATCTTGACTACTAAAAGTACCACTAGTATCAGAAGCACCTACAAACTTACCATCTATTGTAGATTGAAACCCATCTACATACCAAATATCTTCAAACGTATTAGTTGTTGGGGTTGCGTTGTGAGCACGTCTATTGTCTATGCTTAAATCACCCGCAGTTCTTGCAAAACCAGTAAATTTATAAAAGAAATCACTTAACACGTTGGTATTGGGAACTTGTCCTGTATTTCTACCTGTATTTGCCCAAGTAAGGCCATTGGTATGCCAATTAGCTTTATTATCATTACTATCAGAATGTAAGGCCATATGGTCTGGTGACATGTAGTATATTTTCTTTGAAGACACCACCCTGTATTTTGTATCTTCATCTATTTTTTTATCAATATTACTTTTTATAACTTGATCTTTGTTTATCTTAACAAAAAACTTTCCATCAAATTTAGCTGAATTTTCTAATTTACGTTTTTCAAAAACTATAGCGGTAGCATTTTCTATTTGACCATTTACCTCGTCATATATAAAAGTAATATCGCTTTCAAAAGGTTTTTCTACTTTAAATTCAAGCATAGAACCCGGTACAACGCCGTCTGCATCTGTAGTTGCTGATATATTTGTAACTCTATAATCTTTAGTAGTTTTAGCATTTCCTGACTGCTCAAACCTTACCCATAATTCATCATTTAAATTATTTTCTAATGCTTTGTATATATTATCTAAACTACTATTAAAAAACACGTCAGCGTTAACACTAAAGTAATCTCTTGATTGTAAAGGAAATTTTCCAGTATCTTGTCCAAAAACATCATTATTGCTATTGTTGTGATACTCAAGACCTTGAGGTAGTTTATTTAATTTTAAAGAATCAGGAGCTTGGTTTTTAATAGCTATTATTTTATATCTTGCCGAATCTTCTACTAAATCATCTGAATCATTACCTTTTTTTAATATTAAAAACATATCCTCATCCACTTTGTTTCTATCACTAGAGGAAAAGGCAATCCAAATATTATTATCCTCAGCTTCATACCAACGATCCATAGCTAAATTGTAATATTCATTAGAACTTTCTTTAACATAAAATTTATAATGTGTAGCAAAAGAAGGTGGAGACGAATTTAGCTTTACTTTAAATTGTGATGATTTATTAGCTTGTAGTTTTGGGATTTTTACACTTGCGGAGTTGCTAGTTAGTATAGGAGTTTGTCTTCCGTATTTATCAAAATAAACAACACCTAATTGATAATCTCTTAAAGATTTTATAGATTTTTGAGGAGTTTTTGCAGATAAATCGTAACTAAATTCTTGAATATTAACATTAAACTTTGGATGTGTTGATATTAAATCATAATTTTGTAAGTAATTACCATAAACTATCCTGTTACCTGTTATTTCTTGAGCAAGAGCTTTTCTTGGAACGTTATCCCAAGGTCTTATAGTTTGATTAGAAGGAAGTGTAGCGTATATACTTTCTGCTTTTACTTCGTATTTACCAGGTATCGTTGTTTCATAAGTATTATTTGGATAATTCCAAGCATTGTAAGTGTTTGAATAAGGGTTTTCTGTTAAAAAATCGTCGTCAGGTTTTATAGTATCTAATACATATATATTTGAAGAATTTGATTCTTTATACAAAATATCAATCCCAATAACATCCTCAGGTATATCAATTGCTACAAACTCTTTAATATACAAACTTGTCAATTGATTTGTCATTCCAAGATTATAACCCTTTGTTGGATGGTAATCAAAATTACCAGGTAAAAAAGCTATTTCAGAAAAAGGACCTATACAAGAATATTTATTATCTGTGTATTTATATCTAATAGCAAATCTAGGAAATTTAAATTCAAATAATTTTTCTGTTGGTTGGTAAAGATCTGCAACAAAACTAGGGGCTAACCCAGTCACGCTATCTAAACCTGTAGGGGTTGCACTATCTATTGATATTATTTCAAATTGGAAATCCGCAGAAGACTGACCAATAACATTACTGTACACTGTGTCTAACCTTGCCTTTATTTCAAAATCAAACAAGGGTGTTAAAGGTTGGTTTATCTCATAACTTTGAAAAATAACTACATCATCAACATTCCAATTAAATTCTAAAGATTGTGCTTGTATAAGAGCATCAAAAAATTGACCAACTACTTTTCCATCAAAATCTATATTAGTAATTCCACTTGTAAGACCTGATCTTTTACCACTAGACATTTCTAAAATAGGGGCCAATAAAGGTGATTTTTTTATAACCGTAATATGATCAACTGTCATAGGTTCTGAACTGTTAGGCAACATGGTGCTTGTGTTACCGTTTGGATCTGTATTTTCTATACAATTCTTTATATTTATTTGTTTTGGTTCACTATTATTATCTGTCCAAAACAACAAATCTTCAAGTATATTTATTCCTGTTATAATTTTATTTAATTGAAAATCTAAAGACTTACTTATTGTATCAATTCCAGAGCCCGGGCAAGTTAAATTACTATCTTTTTTTACAAATTTATATAAAGCCGTTTGCGTTACTTGAGAAATCAAAACACCTAAATTGACATTATTTTTTAAAGTTAAAATCGTTAAATCATTTGACGGTCCTTGACTCCTAGAAATAGAAACAATAGGATTATCATTCCAATGACACGTTTGGTTGAAGTTATCTAAAAATTGTGCAATCATACCTACAGATACACTTTTAGCATCTTGATCAAATATAGTGATTGTATTGTTTAAGTCATCATGACCAACGTAAGTAGCTATAACTTCATGAACATCTACAAACACTGGAGTAACAACTCCTTGTCTATATTTATAAATAGAGTCTTTATTTACACCAACATTTAAATCGCTATAAACAGGACCTTTTATAAACCAGTAAAAACAATCGTTTTTTTCATCACTAACAGCCCCAACACAAGTAGAGTTTTGATCTAAAATTAAATCATCAGCAAGAGAATTACCTAATATATTTTGAACAGTACCCACGTCAGATCCTTCTGAAGTAGAGATTTGTATATTCATTGCGTCTCTATATTGACCATTAGGTACTAATCTCTCATCAAGATCTTTATTCATTTTACCTTGAGAGAAATCATTTTTAATTTCCGCCATGTATTAGTGTTTTATAACTTTAGACTTACCTCTTAAAGTTTGGGTTAATTCTTCTATCTTTAAATTTGATAACCTTAATTTAGCTGTTCTTACAGCTGCAAATTTTTGTTGTTTAAATCTTCTTACTATATATTCTTGAATATTAGATTTTGTACATAAAATAGCGTATGCTATACACTTGTACATTGCTTCTTCTGCAAATTTATGAACAATCATTTCTTCATCTGTACCAAGTCCATCACTTATATAATCTAATACTACTGTTTTTCCTGAAATATTAGAACTAAAATGTATTTTACCTGATTGTTGATCTATATAAAACGATCCATTAGTTTGAGCGTGTTGAGGATCTAACCCGTATCTTTCTCCTTCAGCAAGCCAATATGTATCATCTTGATAATCATCTTGATTTTCAGATGGTGTTGTAGATTTATAACTTGACCAAGTATCAGATTCAGAATCTGGAGATATAAAAGTAACTTCACCATCAGAAGTTACGACTGTATCTGGTAATGCAGACACAACTATAGTAGTTGTATAAACGTTTGTTACTGTTGTTCCCTCTGGAAAATTATCATGAGATACTAACATACCAACCTTTATATCGGTCAATTCAGAAGCGGTTCCTGTTATTTTATAATCAGTAATATTCCAAGATAAGTTTTCTACTACATGAGAAGATTTTTTTTCTAATATTAAAGAATCATTTGTATTTTTAAATTCTAAAGTTGTTCCTGCGTTACTTTCTGTAGGAGTAACCGCGTTTCCAGTAACGTCTAATAATGTTATTTTTGTAATACTACTCTCATTAGAAGTGGCTGAAACTATAGTGTTAACCGGTATATAAGGACCAATAACAACCATACCAACTTGAATATTTTTGTATTCTGCATCTAATTCTATATCACTAGAACCACTTACTAAAGTGCCAATTGCAGTTAATTTAAAATCTCCATCAGAATTTTGTAATAGATTTGTTGGATTTGAAGTTTTGTTTGTAGGATATAATAGATGTTTTATACCAGCAGAATCCACTCGACTTATTTTTGTATAATTTACATAATCTTGTGGTAATATCATTTGTAATGTTGCTGGTACTGTTATTTCTTGAGATTTAGTAGATTTAAAAGTATCAAAAGAAAGCTCTTGCATTGCCCTCATGGCGTGAAACTGAACGTCAGTTCTATTAACTTTTGATATAATTTTATTTTCACCAACATAAGTAATTAAAAATTGATTTATAATATCATCTAAAGACGTGAACTGGTAATTACCAAAATCTTTACCTTCATAATAAGCTTTTTGTGTTGTGTTATCTAATAATCCCATTTATTATTTTTTTTGTTGTTGAATTTCTTTTAAATCTTCTTGAATACCTATTTGATAAAGATCACTACCCATAGATATACCTGCTAATTCTAATATTTTAAATATTAAATTATTTTCATCTGATGGATGCAATTCAAAATTAACAGAAGCAGTAGAATTATAAAGAGCTTGATCAGCAACAATTACATAAGCCCAAGAAGGTTTACTTGGTTTTTTTATATATGATATCTCTACTTTTGATGTTAAATACAAAGGATAGATTTTTAATCTATTAGGATTATTGTCAGTTGAATATCTGGTATAAACAGGTCGTTTTTTTGTATATCTAGTTAATGGTCCTTCTGCTATAAGCGCTAAGTCTTTTAAACTTATTAACTCGGCATTAACAGCGTTTTGATTTTCATAAACAACTCTAACAGTATCTAATCTATATAAGTTTGGAACTTCATTTGTTAAATTTATATCATTCCAAGCAAAATCATTTAAAGAATTTCCGTCTTCTATACCTTTTTCTATTTTAAACAAAGCTATTTTTTCATCTAATAAAGATACCATATCAGAATGATTAGTATTATTACCAGGCATTCTTTTAAATTGATTAATATCGTAAAAATATTGTTCGAATATAGTCATTTGCGATTGATCAGCAAATAAATTAAACTCTTGAGGTGTTATCATACCCCTTTGTTCTTTATTAGCTATTGCTAAAACTTTTTGATATACAGCGTCTATGTTAATCATATTTCTTTTTATTGTAGTTTGCGATCGCCCCGAAGAGCGACCGCTCCTACAGTTTGATTATTTTAATCGTTTTTCTATATTTGCATATATTTCCATACCTTCATCAGTCTTAAACCAAGAGGCTAAAGCTGAATATGGATGTTCATCAAATGGTACATTCATTAGTTTTCTATCATTAGAACCCCAACTAAATGTTCTTTGATCTGAAGATAATTTTAGTATATTCATTTCTGTTGCCTTAATACCAAAGTTTCTAAGAACAACATTTTCATCATTCACTAACTCTAAGAATAAACTTGGATTTTTTTTAGCGTACAACAATAAGTCACGTTTAAGTTCTTTAGAACTCATCCTAGACACCTCAGAACCTTTCTCTACCCTCATAACAGCTTCCGCCATATCAATATCTAAATTTAGAGCCGCGTTTAATGCTTCTATTTCCATTTCTAATATATCAATTTGATTTTCAGCTATAACTTGAGGCTTGTGCTCTTTGAATAATTTATCTTTATGAGGATGATATAAAGATAAAAGTTTTTGTAAAACAGTTTTATTTTTAGGAACCATTAGCGAGCCACTTCTAAATATAATATGCTCTAGCCTCTGTTCTCCTTTCATTTCATCTACAAAACATGTTTTTTGATTGGAAGTGTGTTTTAATTCTCTTTCATAGCCTTTTTCTTCATCAAAATAAAAAACATTACTACCTCTCATTAAATAAGTTAACGGTGATTTGTTACCCATTAAATAATACATTCTATCTTTAATTTCCCAATTGTCTTCTAGGTTTATTGATTTTGTTTCAACTTTTTTTGGTTGTTCTACAACCTGTGGAGTTTCTACCACAATTTTTTCTACATGCTCATCGCCAGGATCTCCTTGGTATGAGGCTTTTGTTTTTGCTTTTTTAGCCATAATATAATATAATATAAATTAATAAAAAAAGAGGGGCAAACAGGGCATTTGCTTGCGTGGTTTACCCCTCTTCAGTAGTTTTGTGCTTAGTTCATTAACATGAAGTTATTTGCACCTTGTGTAACTAAACATCTTTCAGATAAGTAGTGAACTTGCATTGCATCTACACCAGAAGTTAAAGCGCCAACTGAACCAGTAACCCAAGTTTTTAGTTTTCTGTTTTCAGTTTCAGAAGCTCTATATCTAACATGTAAGAATGGTCTTTTTAAGTTTTTACCTAATTGCTCATCATATACAGAAGATACACCAGCTGGGATAACAGCACCTCTAATTGCATTAACAGTGTCATTTAAACCACCTCTAGCACCTTTATCATTTAGATATTTCCAATCAGATTTGTAGAAATCATAAGATCCACGTCTGAAACCAGAAAAACCTAAATTTAATGCCATATCTTCAGAGTTGTTGAATACCCCGTAAGAAGTACCACCAGCACCGTAAGAGTTCATTGAAGCTAACATATCATCCATTGCAAGAGATGTTGATCTATCTACAAACATCATGTTTTCTTCAATAGCACCATTCTCGTCAAATACAGCTAAAATAGCATCAAATTCAGCTAAGTCAGTAGAAGCGTTAACACCAGTAACACCAGTAGTTGAATGACCTCTAGATGTAATAGCTTGGAATAAACCTTGCGTACCATCTTGAAGAGCACCACCATCAGTACCACCAATTGCTCCAGCATCAGCATGAGCAGTTTCAGCTTCTAACATAGTCATTTCTAAGTAATCAGAAAAACGAGCTCTAGTATCACCTTCAGCTTTTAAGTACCATAAGTAACCGTTTTGACCCTCTTCACCAGAAACTTCAACCCATCCAATTGCAGTTGCATCAGATCCTGAAATTTCATAGTAATCTCTCATAATTAAATGCTTATTAGAATGAGATTTGAATTGTGGAGCGTTTGCAGCTGTTCTTGCATCAGATCCTTTTTCAAATTCAGAACCAATAACCAAAACTCTATGAGCTCCAGCAGTAGTTGCTGTAGAATTTAAAGCATCAGCAGAAGTCATTGCGTCATCTGCGTAAGCTAAAACTGTAAATTCAGCAGCATTATCACCGTCTTCGTTTACAGCAGAAATATAACCCTTAGCAGTAGCTGAAGCGTTAGACATAACTACTATATCACCAACTCTAAGACCATGATTAGTAGTAACAGTATTACCATCCATATCGTTTAATACTGCGTAAGTATTATTAGAATCTTGATATGTACATGTATATGCTAAATGTAATCTACCTTGTTCAGACCAAATCACTCTGTCTGATGCAGAAGCTTCTTCAGCTCCTACTTGAGCTAAAAATCCTGCGATTGTTCTTTTACCGTAAACCTCAGCCTCCTTCTCCATAAGATCTGGTAAATATTGTTGTGCCCATCCTTCTGTTGCTGCAGACGTAAAGTCTATATAGTTGGATGCCAACGTTTGTTTTCTCGGAGCAGCATCTATACCGTCCGCACTTGTAATTGCCATAATTTTGTTTTTTTAAATTTATTATTTATTTTTAATTTTAAACTTAAAGTTAGGAGAATCATCATTAAGCACTCTTACTTTTGGTCCGCTAGTATTGTCATTAGAAAACGACTGTCTAGGATCCATATTTACATTTTTAGCTTTAGCAACACTATCTTTCATAGCATCTGCTTTACCTTGTTCGTAAAAGTGATTAGCAATAGCATCGGGATTCATTGCTGTGAATAGAGACTTATGATAACCTTTAGCATCTGACATTTCATTATCTTTGTTCAAAAACTTTTTGACAAAATTATTAATATCGCTTTGACTATCTTTTATCTCTCCAGCGTTCTTCACATTAAACCTATATTTTTTCTCACCGACATTGTATTCAAAACCTTTGAATTTATCGTTAAAAACCTCTTTAGTTTTATTTAAAAAAGTATTGGTTTGTTTTTCTGCTATTTTTTGAGTTTCTTCTGACTCCTTGTTATATCTATTAAAGAAATTTACAGCTTTTTGTTGTTCTTGGGTCAACTTTGACCCAGCTTTAACTTCTTCATAGTATTTGGACTTTTGCCCGTCCAGATGGGCTTTAGCGTTGGCAACTTGCTCTTTTAACGCTATTTTTTTCTTTTTAATATCTCTATCGCTATCATCTTCAACTGCTGTAAATGAATCTTCTATTAAAAATTCAATTTCGTCTGATGTTAAATGAGATTTTGTTTGTTTATAGTATTCTCTTAACACTGTTATGTCATCATAACTAGAAAAATCTTGGTTAAGACGCACGTAATCTTCTAGTGTACCTCCGGTTTCTTCCATAAAATCTACAACTTTTTGTAAATTTTCAGGTATTGCTTTACCAGTTTCAACCTCTTCTATTTTAGCATCTAATAACTCCTCTGTTAAAGTCTCTGTTTCTTCTTTAACTTCTTCTTCAGTTACTTCTTCTAATACTGGTGTTTCTTCTTGTGCTTGTTCTTCCGGTTGTACTTCTTCTTGTTTTTCTGTGGACTCGGCATTATCAGGCTCTGTAGCCACTCCCTTGTCGTCAGAGTTATCTTTTTTAGTTTCATTTTCTTTTTCTTTTGGTTTTGGTGGTTTATTTAAATCTATTTTAATAACACTATCGTCATCAGCGCTTTCAAATTTTGTTTCTTCAACTGTTTCTTCAACCTTTTCCACAGTTGGTTGTGTAGTTTCTTCAACTACTACTTTTTCTTTCTTTTTTGCCATAATATAATATAATAATAATTAATAATTTTTAATCAAAAGTTATAGGATCTAATTCCATTCCACTACTTAGTGTATTATCACTTGAAGATTCAAAGTTTTTAGGTGCTTCTTCATTATTTCTTTGAGCTATCATTTCACTTTGTTGTGTTGCTTGTATCTTAGTTCTATCATCTTTACGATCTTCTTTGGTTTTCTCTCTATTACCTAAAGCACTAGACTCTAGATTTTTCAGTTGCATGTTATATTGGAACTCTTGCTCCATTAATTCCTTTTTTAATTCAGCTTCTGCCGCTTGTTCTCTCATTCTTAATTCTGATTTCTGCGCTTCTAACTGTCCCTCTATTTGAGCTTGCATTTGAGTTTTTTGCATTTCACTTTGAGCAGCAGCTTGAGCAGATTGTTGATTTGCTTGTGATTGCGCTTGGATATTTCTTTCTTGAATTTCTTGATCTTTTACTTGTTTCTTTTTTCTACGTATTTTAAGAAGTTGATTTGCAAGTTTTATATTTTTAATTTCTCTAAGATCAATAGCGTCTTCAAGTTCTATATTTTGTTGTTGTAAAGCCATTTGTATATTATTTTCTAACATAGCTTTTTCCTCTTCATCTGGCTGTAATTCAATAAATATACCAAAATCATAAAGATGTAATTCTTTTAATTCTTCAAGTACACCAACGTTATAAGCGCCTATAGCTTGTATAAAAGCATCTTTTGTTGGAGAATATTCTATAATATCAGAAATTCTAAGAGATAAACATTCAGCAATTTCTGTTGTTAAAAATAATCCAGATTGTAATATATGTCTTGTTGCTGTGTTTGAATTTGCCGCAGCGAGTTTTTGAACACCAACTAAAGCGTTTTTATCAGGCATACTACCATCTCTCGCCTCATTTAATCCGGTTGTATCTCTTATCATTTGTAAATAATAGTTGTAGTTTGTTATAAGAGCTTGTATCTTATTACCTCCACTACCACTCGTTATTTCTTGTATTGGAACTTTACCTGGATTCATATCACCTTCAGAAGTAAAACTTCTACCAATAACAGATCCTGTTTGGAAAAACATATTTAAAGCTTCTTGTGGATTATAGTTTGTTCCATTGCCTAGATCTATTTCAGCTAAACCATCAGCATCTAAATAAACACCATCTGGCACCATGCGAGCCATTATTTGTTGTAACTTTAGATGTGTTAATTGTATCATATCTGCAAATCCAGTAATTCTTCTTACTAATGATTCAATTTTACCTTTATATATTCTAGGAGCTACAATAGAGTAATTCATTTTTACTTTAGTAAAATCACTTTTTGGCCTCATCATATTTTTAGCCATTCCCCACTTAAGTAGTTTATCAGTATTTAATATTAAAGCGCCTTCGTATAAAACCTCAACTTTTCTTTGTAATTTATTAAAAGCACCTTCTAAATTTCTAGGTGGATTAAATTTATCATCTTTAGGGATTATTTTCGTAGCTCCACTACCAGTTTCTTTTACTTTATAAGTTTCATTCATAAAAGTTTTATAATTAAAATATAAAACTTGAATTTTGTCTTTATCAGTATTTTTAGAATTATTGTTTGTTTTGTTAAACGTTTTATTTTTTGCTATATCATCTAATTCAGCTGTACTTAAATTAGGAAATTCTTTTATTAATTCATTGAAAGGAATCTCTTTAACTTCACCAACATAATATATATCATCAAAATATGGTGATTCTGTGTATGAGTATACTAGATTTGCTGGATCAACATACTTAATAGTAGCGCCTTGAGAGTGATTAAAATCAGTTTTAACAGCACCAATACCAAGAACCGTAAGATCATAATAAAATCTTTTCTTTATAAGTTCATAATTATTACCATCCATAAGAACGTTTATCGCTTGCTCCTCAGCTATTTCTATAGCCTGTTTATAAGTGAGTTGCATATGTAGATCTAATTCTTCTCTAGTTTGCGGTAGTTCCTCTTGAGACATGTTACTCTTTGTAATGTCAATACCATAACCTTCTTTTATAGTATCATTAAATTGTTGAGAAACCATATCTGATAATATATTTTTCATATATTTACTTCTCTTATCCACAGCTATCTTATCTTGTGAATAAGCTTTTATGTCATAAGTTCTTTCAGCAATACCATTAACAACTATATCTACAAATTTAGGTATAATAGGTACTGGTTTCCAGTCTAAATTAAGATAGGACAAGTCACCGTTTATAGACAACTCATCCTTATATTTTTGTATAGATTGCTCGCCTCTAGCGTACAATCTAAGATTATGAAAGTTATTTTTGTTAGTAGTATATCTAAAGTTATTTCGGTCATCATCAAACCACTCAGTTTGAATAGCTTTCGCTACTTTTAAACCGTATTCATTAGAAGCTTTTTCACTATCGCTAACAACTTGATTTGGAAAATAACTTTTTACCGCAGACTCTGCCATATTTATTCTTTGATTAATTTAGACATATCACCTTTGTTTTGATACTTGGCAATATTTATATTTAGTTTAGGTTTTTGTATTGGCGCGTTTGGTCTGTATAGATGCCTATTGTTAGCCATTATAGCTAATCCAGAACTAATAGACGCATCATGCTTTGTTCTTTTGTTTATATCGAATTTAGACCAGTCATTTAATAACTCATTAAAATAACAATCACCAAACGTTCCATCTTGTTTCATACCTACGTGCTCTTGAATATACATCTCAATAGCAGCGGCATGCGCTTGTTTTATATCTTCACTTGAATTAGGTATTCCACCAACTTCTTTTTCAGCTACAGATAGTTTGTTCCATACTTTATCAGGGCGGTTCATAGAAAATCCTCTATACCCTCTTCTTCTGAAATAATACAATAGACGAGGTTTGTTATTCTCTGCTAATATTGGCATTCCATAAAACACACAAGCCATTAAAATATCTTCAAAGAATATCTCTGCGGTCTGAGGTCTTGCTAAGTATTCTAAAAAGAAACTATTAGCTGGCGCGTCTTCCATACTGAACTTGGTTAAACCGTGCAAAGCGCCTTTAGACCCTTCACCATCTACAGTTCCAGATATATCATATGAGTCACATCCAAAAGAACCCATGTGTTCGTTGCCAGGCCATTTAATACCGTTTTTTAATATTACTTTATTCTGTATATTTGTTGGTGGTACCCAGCTTATCTTAAACCTACCTTTTTTATCTGGGTAAAATATAACAGTTGAATCTTTTATTCCATTCACCCATTGGAAATTACCTCTTGTAATACCTAATGTTCTAGACATTTCCTCGTTGTAATCTATCTGCTCGTATATTTTAACTAGATTAAATATACTACCCTTTGCTTCATCTCTAAACGCGTGCTCTGTAGTTCTTGGGAATTGTCTGTAAAATTCGTTTAATGCATCTTGATCATTCTTTAGCCCATCAGCTTCATTTTGCCAGTTCTCTACAACACCTACATCTATTAATTCTCCGTGAGGGTCGAAGACATCATGATCTGGAGTATCAAATACTGGAATTCC
>Ga0209337_1000549_pt1 | contig 30410 bp, 27 predicted proteins | sample LinPmetageLP53_FD_184044 | JGI IMG/M metagenome (GOLD analysis project Ga0209337, IMG submission 184044) | Marine viral communities from the Pacific Ocean - LP-53 (SPAdes) (version 2) | ecosystem: Environmental > Aquatic > Marine > Oceanic | place: Pacific Ocean | collected 2010-02-08 | reverse complement strand
AACTAAATTTAAAAAGAAATATCGTGGCCAAGGAAGATAAAAAACACAACAAACATTACTATGATTATGGTAGGAATGGATACTATCCTACAACAACATTAGATGATGACAGAATACCTGAATACTATAAAGGCAAAGAAGGATATGAAGCTAGAAAAGTATGTGACAATTTTGAATTACCATATCATTTAGCTACAGCTGTAACATATCTATTAAGAGCTTATCATAAGCATAAAAGTCCTGTAGAAGATATAAAAAAAGCAATAGCTCATTTAGAATTTGAACTAGAGAAAATTAAAAGAGAAAAAATATAATTATGAAAAAAAGAAAATATGAAGTAATAATGGTAATAGAATGTGAGGAAGGTGCACAGAATCACGTTGCACAGTCAGTGTGTGATGGATTAGAAGAACCAACTTGCGTTAATCATATTAAAATTAAAGAAATAAAAAAATAAATAATGAATTTCTGGGACCCTCTCGAAATGCAGATTGGAGAATTAGCAAAAGAAGATAATCGTTTACAATACAAAGAAAAACAAAACAAAACGAGAGACAGATATGGAGCTAAAGAAAAGAAAAGAGCTGCTTTAGAAGTAGAAAGAGACTTAAGAAGACTTGAAGAACAAGCTATGGAGAAAATAGACAACAGTAAATTGTTATATAATAATTGGTTTGATTTAACAGAAACTAAATTCTGGAAAAAATACGTAAGACAAGATGTTACATTTTACGGAATACACACAAAATATAAAAAATAAATAATATGTTACCAATAATAATGTTTGGAGTAGGGTTTATATCAGGAATGTATGTAGTAACTCAAATAGAAAAAGGAATAGATAAAAAGATTACTAAAAACAAAAGAATGTGGAGAAAAAACGAAAAAAATGATTAGTTATATAGGAGGAAAAAGCCGAATGTCAAAATGGATATGTGAATATATACCAAAAAACATAGAAACTTATGTAGAGGTCTTTGGAGGAGCTTTCTGGGTATATATTAAAGGAGATATACATGAGGGTCCGAAACTAAAAGAAATCGTCTATAACGATAAAAATAGGTTTATGGTTAATTTGTTTCAATGTTGTACAGAACCACACTTATTTTATAGACATATAGAAGACTCTGGAATTAAGTCACAAAATGAAGAATTGTTTTATAAATATCAAGAAGAAATAAAAAATACATGTGACTTAGGTTTTAAAGATTTTTCATTTGATATGGGCATGAAATACGCTTACATTGCTACACAAGTATTTAGTGGTAGTAAAATAATGGAATCTAAATATATAGATTTAAAAGGTAAATATAAATCTAAGTTTGATTCTTTTCGTGATAGATTGCTACACTTTGATACAGTTAATCGTTTAACTAAAATCACTAAATGTGAGAATTTAGATTATATGGATTGTATTATGAAATACGATGGTCCAAATACATTCTTTTATTTAGACCCACCATATTGGAAAACTGAAAATTATTACTCTAATCATGATTTCGATTCATGTGACCACGAAATGATGTCTGTGCTATTAAATGAAATAAGAGGTAAATTTGCTTTATCTTATTATTACTTTGATGACTTAGAAGTAATGTATCCTAGAAAAGAATATAGATGGACTAGTAAAGAGTTTAGTAAAGCTGCTGGTGCTCTTAAAGGAAAGAAACAAAACAAAGGAGAAGAATTATTAATAATGAATTACTAATGGATAGTCTAGAACCAGGTGAAATAGTTTATTGTGATATAACATATCAATATGATAGACTTTATCGTAATAGAACTAAAACAGAAACAGTAGAACTTAGAAATGTTGTGTTCGGTAGAGAATATGTTGATACATATCCTTTACTGGATTACAACGTACATAAAAGAGATATACTGAAAATTAATCCTAAAAAACCTATAGAATGCAATGTTATTGTTATAGATTTAAACGTACATGCAAGGACAGGATTTAAAAATAAAAATAAAAACTATACTGAAGTAAAAAGAAACGAACAAATTAGAAATAAAATAACAGGAACTTACGAATAAAAATTAATACTATGAGTTTTATTAAAACATTTTCAAAGACAGAAACATACCCATTAAGAAGATGGATTGTTAAAAAAGACAAACAAGGTTTGATTAGAGAGGTTAAATGTATTTTTAATCCTGATGAATATGTTAAATTATCAAACGCTAGGCCTATATATGGAGATAAGAAGTTAAAAGAAATATTAACAAAAGATAAAATAAAGAGAAATGAGAAAACACAGTAAGTTAATTCCTCCTAATTATACTAAACAAGATAAACTAAGATATTGGAGAAAATACTATAGATACTTAGAAAAAAGCATGAAAACTGTAGATAAATACATTAAAGAATTAGAAAGAACTGTATATAAAAGTTCCTAGCTTATTTCAACATTATAATTTAATATGCCTTGTAGCCCATTCATTCTGTTATATAAAAACGCTTGGGCTTTTTTGATGTTTCCAATATAACCCTTACTATCATGCCAATAGTCTGTTGCAGACATTGAAGATAGATTACGAATTGTTATGCCCTGCAATTCTTCAATAGCTTGCATTTTTGTAGATTTATTAGTGTGTAGATGACCTCTGTGTACTTCAACATAATCTACATCACTCCATGCGTTCTTATATCTTTGAGATATGATTCCAGGTAAGTCATTAGCTTTAGCTCCGTCTCCATGGTCTGAGACTATCATGTTCTTACCATATACTAACATCTTCATAAGGCAATCATTATTATCTACTTTTACATTTTGATTATTTTCATAATATAATTCTAGTGTATCTCCTAAATGCATCATAGATTCTCTATCATGATTACCAGGAATAACCATTACATGTACAGGAGCTACTTCAGACAAGTAGTTAATTGCTTTAATTAAAAGTTTTCTACCTGCTCTATATATATCTATATGGTAATCAGAATTAAATTGAGGCGTACCTTTAGTTGTGCTAGGTATTGGCCAATCACCATCTGAATTTAAAAGGTCGTGTCCTGCTATAAATAATATTTTATCAACATAATATCCCTTAGCTCTATATAGTAAATGGTCTATCGCATCAAACAATCTATTCTCTGCAATTTTCAAACTATACTTATCACCTTTGATACCAATCTTACCTAAATGTAAATCAAACGCTGATATTTCTAAAAGATATTTATCTTTTTTATCTTCACGATTCCTTTTTTTGAAACTAATAATTGGAGATAAATCCGATAAATCTTCTTTAAGCTGTTTTTTAACAAGTTCTATATTAAGTTCTTGAGCAATAGGTTTTAACCAAGCTTTAGTTCTATACATAGTAATAGTGATAGGATTACGTTCTTTATCAAAACCTGTAACTTCATAGGTTCCTATATCGTATTTCTCTACAAACCATTTATTTAAATCTACATCACATTGTGTAAGTAAGTCATCTAAAGATTTAACTCTTGTACAATTTTCAGCTGTAACAATAGCTTCTTTATCTGTTTCTTGGAAATTTAATACTTCTTTTTCTTTGGGTTCGTTGTCTGGATTTTTAGCTCTTAAAGTTCTTGCTACTTTTCTAATTTGTTCATAATTAGTTCCAAATTTTTTAGCGGTGTCTGCGTATTTACTTCTTAATAAGTGTGGGTTTTCTAATAAATACTTACGTATTTCATCATTTAAAGACATAGTTTTATTTATTGATTTTACATGCCTATAAAATTATTATTTAATATGTTGATTATGAAATAGTTGAAAATTAGTTTTTAACAAAGTTATTAACTAGACTGACCCGCTTCAATTGTTGCGTATGTAATATCAGTATTTTTATTAGAGCACGCATAGATATATACATCCTTTGGTACATTAGTAAAAACAGATGAAGGTAAAACAAAAGACAGTAGGAGAGGAAAAACAGATACTGTCCCACCAGCGCCAATGGCGGAAGAATGATGAAAATGTATTGTATCTCCTCCAGTGACGGCAGGTATTATTCCGTCCAATGTAACAGCTGCAAATGTTAAATCCTCTGGTTTCGAATAACTCCAATGAATGGATAGTTTAGTATTTACAGAAGTTTCAGTAGAACCCAGAAGTACATTAATTAAAGAGTGCCCTTTAGGGATTTTAAAGATATTTTCTACAACATTTATTTGAGTTACGTGATACGATAAAATTGGATGAGGATTAATCTGAGCGTCAAGAATAGCCTCTGACTTTGATTTGTCAGTGGCTTCTTGTTTTTCTCTTTGAGTGGTGTTGGTTAATTTATTAGGTAGATTCGGTTCTTCTCCAAATCTAGCTCTTCCTCTATCTCTAGCTGATAATTTTTTATACCTGTCCTTATCTTTAATTAAAGGCATGGTATCTATTAATTATCTATAGCGTCACAAAGTAAGTATTGAACTTTTTGTGCTGACGTACCATTTCCTACTGTTAAACTAGTGGTAGTATTTGCATCACTATTTAATTCCATAGGAGCAAAGAAAAACTCTCCAGGTTTTAAATCAGCACATTCCATTGACGAAGCGTCTTCTTGTCCAGCTGGAGAAACTTCAATAGAATGGTCACTATCTATATTTTTTACAAAAGTATAGATTCTATCATGATTAGAAGCCGCTACAGCCGCAGCATCTTCACCACCTATAAGTATATCTACAGCTGTTGTACCAGCTAAGACTTCACCTGCAGTTATTGATATTGAAGCTACATTTGAACTAGATGTAAACGAAGGACTATAAGAAAATACTGTTGTTCCTTCTGCATCTGTTAATGAAAATGTACCTGAAGCTGTAAATGATGTTGTTTGAATTGCCATTTTTATAAGTTTTTTTATTAATTATGCTTGGTCATCTATTTCTACTGCAAAATATTCTATATCTATTACTGCTGTATCGGCAGAAGCTCCAACTGCTTGGTCATCTCTTAATACAGTGAATAGCCATTCTCCTGGTTCTAAAATACCAATTACATTAGTATCTACTGTTGCTACAGAATGAACTTCAAGAAAATTAACTTTATCTAGATTTCTAACATATACTATTTTTCCTGCCATGCCAGTTCCTGATGGAGCTGCACAGATTTCTGTATTTGTGAGAGCTATTTCTTTTCTCCCACTTTGTACTGAATTTACTTGAGTTATATTTAAACTAAATGAACCTGATTGTGATGCACCATATCCTGAGTCAGACGAAGCTGAACAGCTCATACTTGCATTAAATGTATAATTACTTGGCATTGTTTTTATTTTTTACAAAGTTAAGAATTTTTTTTATTATAGATACTATCTTTAATTTTTTTTATTTTAGCGCACTTTTCATATTCTTCTGTGAGAATAAAGTGATTTATTATTTCATCATACACCTCTTCTTTAATTTCTTCTTTAGAAGCATATGGTTGAAACGGCAATACACACCCATTATATTCAAGTAAATCATCTATACATAGTTTACCAATAAGAACATAGTATGCATTTCTATATATATCTTTAAATATTATACTGTCTTCGGAATCCATTATATTAAATCTTTACTTTCTAAAAGAGTGTAAGAAAAGGAATTTCCCCATATTTCCCTAGCTGTTTGACATATGTTTAAAAATTCATGCCAATCGTCATTAGATGCTATTACCTGACATCCTGCTGACCATTTATTTACACGTGTAGAGGTTTCTCCCTCTAAGGCTGTTGCTCTGTGTATGTTGATTCCAAATACTCCTGTATCACAAGACGATTCGTCAAACTCATATTTATCATTTCTATTATTATCTCTATAAACTGTTACAGGTTTCTTTTGGCCTAATGCTAAATACTTACCACCATGCAATCTGAGTTTATGAGAACCTCTATATTGTCCAGGTTTTAATACCGCACACCCTATTTTATCTATCCATGGATTTTCCATCCAATCATCACCAGGGTCTGTAGTACAATCATATTCATGATATTGCCATTCACCATTTTCACTTTTATATGATATAGTCATTATATCATCAAATTTATTTGTAACCTTACTATTAGTGTTAGAATTTCTTACTCCTATAATATTTACATCGTAATTATCATTAGTAAAGTATTTATAACCTTTTTCTAACATAGCTTTATGAATCAACTCTCTATAATATACTTTTGTCATTTTTTCTTAGTTTTTTCTAGTGACCTACCACCAAAATATGCTCCAATCACTGTTATTAATACTAGTTGTAATAAATCGGTCCACTTTGCTTCTACTACAAAGTTAATAACTCCTGCGTCAATAAAGATTAATAATACTGTAGATATTACTAAAAATATCAATACCATTGGTCTAACATTTTTTGATAACCAAGAATCAGATTTCATGTCTGACTCCCATCTACTAGAAATTTCTTTTTCTAATGTGTTTTGATACGAAGCAACCAACTCTTTTATTTTTTGTTCTGCTTCTAATTTTTCTTCTTTAGATGTATGTAGATTGTCTATAACTCCACCTACACCTTCTACAAGGTCTTTTGCACCTCCGCTAAATATTGTTCCTAATATACTCATAATTTTATTATTTTATTATTATAACTCTGTATTCTAATACTTTCCATCACTTCCTTCTCCACCACTTCCTTTTCCATCATCATAATCCCCAAATGTAGGGTTAGTATCACCACCACCACCATAACCTATTTCACCACCACCATCACCTACTTCACCTCCTCCACTAGGAGGTCTTTTATCATCTATTTCTCCACCACCACCACCTGTAACTGGATTAAATCCTCCTAAGCCTGGCATTCCTGGGTCTGGTGGAGCTGCTTGACTGCAAGGAGAATTAATACATTCTTGTTTTGTTTCATATTGGCCTGATATTCCATATATCTCTACACATTTATGACCAAACTTAGGGTGGTCTCCTATCTGTACACAGTCCCATGATGTATCATGTTCAAAGTTTTTACAACATGTTGGATTTTCTTCTGGATAATTTTTCATTGAATATACAGTAGCACTCATTACACTTGTTGTCATAAAAGTTCCTCCCCAATAATATTGTCCTATATAAATAGGCCAAGGTTGTGGTGTTGGAAGCCCCCAATTCGGAGGTCCTGGTGGTATCATAGGATGACCCCCTATATAATGTCTACCTAAATATTCTAAACATATTTTATTTCCTGAACCTGAGCCTCCGATAGTATTATTTACACAAAAGGGGGTTGGAAATTCACCAGTTGGAGGTGTACCTTTTTTACTTATATATGGGTCTTGTTGTTCGCAACAATTCCATTCTATCTTATCTCCTATGTTTATTGGACCTACTTCAGTAACTGCCCAATCATAAAAATAATTTGGAAAAGGATATTCATTTAGTGGTATGTACCCACTTGGAGTAGGAGCTGTTACATTAAAAGACCAACCCGCTCCATTCCAATACCTTTGGCATCCTGGTGTCCCCCAAAAATAAAAAGGACCTACAGTATTAGGAGTGTAAGTGTTTACCCCAGGCCAATCACATGTAGGTTGTCCAGTCCATGTTGATGGAGTATAACCAACCATAGATATATTATAGTGATTACAAACTCTCCACATATGTAATCCCCAATAATTTTGTGGTGGATTCTTTTTATTATATCCAGGACTATCCCATATATGTTTAGGTCCTGGAGAGTCTGGATGACCACAATCGTAATAATCTTCTTTAAATTCCATATCTTAAGGTGTTGGGTTTAATGTTCCTCCTGCTCCTGGCATTCCTGCATCAGGATTTAATGGAGCTGCTTGACTGCAAGGAGAGTTAATACAATCTGCTTTTGTAGGATACTGTCCTCCAGAGCCCTGTATTTCTACACACTTGTATCCAAATTTTGGATGGTTTCCGATTTGCACACAATCCCAACTTGTTTTTACAGATGTATTAGGAAATGATTCACAACAAGGACCTTTATGTATGTCGTATCCTGGAACAGGATTACTAGGAGGGGCTCCTAAAGTTGTATATGTTTGTGGGTTCATATAATAATGACCTTTATATACAAAACATAATTTTGTAATTCCACACACACCTCCTAAACTACAACTAGCGTAATTATATGGCTGTGTATCAAAAACTATTTGGTCCCCTACATTAATTGGTCCAATTTGAGATACAATATAATGATAAAACGCATCATAATTAGAAGGGTATAATGGGTTTAAGGGATTCCCTGGATGAGCAAAAGCTCTTGGCCACCATTGATTAGGGTCATCTTGACATAACCAACTAGTGTCATACCAACCTGGAGCAGTGTTATTTCTGTATCCTCTACAAATACTGTCTGTCCATACAGCGCATATACACCATTGATGTTCAGCTGCCCATACAGAAGATTCTGACATTAATATTTTATCCTTAGATTCGTATTGGTAACTCATTTTTTATAAGGAAATAATTTATTTAATTTTTTTCTTCTTTTATCACAACCACAGTCTTCACTTATTATTTTTACATACTTAGTTACGCCACTTCTTGTAATAACTTTCTGTAACGTATCACCTAATCCTTCTGATTTCTTTTCTTCAGGCATTATTTTATTATATAATTAATACCTGTTTTAAATTCATAATTATCTATATCCCAATAACGTCTCCATCTTCCTTCTACAAATATACCTATTCTTTTCGTTATTTTAGTCCCTATAACTCCTCCTATATCAAAATCTATATTATCTTCAGTGTAAGAATACTCTGACAATCCTTTATGTTTCGGCATAACATCTCCCCAAGTGTGTATCCAGAATTTAGGATTATAGTAATAATAAGATAGTCCTATAACAGCTGATAATTCTTGTTGTAATCCTAAACTATCTAATTGTTGTTTGTTATATTGGTCTACAGCTTTACCAAACTCATATTTCATAAACTCTTGGTCTGTTAAAGCAACTTGTGTGCCATCTGGGGCAAACCAATGCCAATTATAATAATCATACCAATCATCAACACCGTTACTCTCTCCATCGACATAATAATATTCATCAGTGTACCCTAGGTCATAAGCTACATTCCACCAAGGGTCTGTTTCTAAATCATAGTTCTCTGTAAATGGATTTAATCCATACACTGGATGTGTTCTATGTTTAACCCCAGCAGATAAATCAAATCCACTAAAACTAATTTTACCTCTTACATCACCTCCAAATGTTTTTAGTTTTATTTCTTGATTGTCTGTATACTCTCCTTTAACTAAAAAGTATTTACCTACGTGTCTGTACCAGTATTCGTGGTTAGTAAATTCTCTACCCCTATCACGAATAAAACTACAGGATAATAAATACTCGCCACCAGTAACAGCACCAATACTAGCATTACTACTGATAGTATTTTCAGAACCATCATAAAACCTTTTAGCTTTATTTTCATAATCAAATCTTGCTATTTTTCTTAATCCTATGTTAATCTCATAATTATAAGGATTAATGATTGTTAAATCAGTTAATTGACCAGTTACTCTATCCATCATGTAGTTATCTTGTTCTACTAATGGAGATTCTATATTTCCAGACACATAAAATGTAGAATATTTTAAAATTTGAGCATTAACTATATTTGTTAATATTAAAAATATATATAATAATAATTTTTTCATTTAGTAGTCTTGTCCATTTATATAAGTATACATATCATTTCTTTGTGAATCACTCAAGGCTGTTCCTTTCCAAACAAGAACATCTTTAAATATCCCTTCTGTTGGTAACGCAGAGTTAGCAGCACACCCTATATTATTTAAAGTAAAAACATCTGCATCCTCATGATTTTCAGCAGAATCCCAATCTTTATCATTATGGACTCCACCATGTACGTGGTATGTTAAATTTCCTGTACTACCATTGCTTCTTGTTAGTGTGTGGATATAATAAGTGTCTGTAGCTATTACAAGACCACCTGTTTCTTCAAAATTTAAGATTGGATTGTTACCACCTATAAAAACCCCTACTCGTGCGTTGCTCGTCCATTTAATCACTTCTTTTGCAGCGCTTCCTATTATCCCATGCGCCGTGTCAAAATTTGTCAATTTAACTCTTATCATAATAGTAAAATCTTCACTTGCTGCAATATTATCTGTATTCCCCCCTACATTTGTTGCCATATTTAAATGGGTGTCAGCGGTATCATCAGGCCACACTAATCCTCCAAAGTCAGCCGAGTCAGTTTTCCAATGTGGTTTCCTACTGGCGACTGTTTGTGAAGCGTGCCTATTATTGAGAGTTTGGTCGTCCCATGAATTAATATCTTCACCGTCTTCCATATTACTATCGCTAGCTTGATTACCACTAGCAGCTTTTATGTCTGTATTAACTTTAAACCAAACATCTAATCCACTTATATCAGATGGTGATATTGACTCTGAAGTTTCTACAATAGAAGTTTTTTTATCTATACCTAAACTTAATCCTAACATTTAATATCTATCTTTTATCAATTCGTTAATATACTCCTGCAACTCTTTTCTTGTAGCTATTAATTTAAAACTCACGTCTGATTCAAATCTATATATTTCTTCTCCATCTTTAAATATAAGAACTGTAGGTACAACTGTTATCTTATATCTTTTTTGTATCTTAGGACTTTTAGATATATCAACATACGTTATTTCACAATCTGTTAACGAGTCTACCCAGTCTGCTTTATTATGGTTATTCCAGCTAGCATTAAAATGAGTTACCACCACTTGTCCAAAAGATGTGCCAGCTATTATCATAAATATAATAATTAATATATAAGCTGTCCATATCTTATAAAGAGGCTTCATCTATTATATAACTTATCCTCTATCTTTTCAAGAGTCTTTTTCATTTCTTCTATATCTCCTTGAGTGGTGATAATAGTTTGTCTAATCATTTGGTCTTTCATGTCAAATTCCATTCTGGTAATCTCAGCTTCTGGAATTTCTTTTAAAATCTCTTCTTTGATTATTGTAACATCTACAGGCACTGGCTTTTCTTTTGCTTCTTGTATTTCAGACATAAGAGAATACCATCCTCCTACTACAACAACAATACCAGCTGCTATCATTCCCATTGTCTTTATGCTCATTCTGAACGTAGTGTCTTCGTTTAATTCTTTTGTCATTAGCTGTCAAATAATATTTTAGTTATTATTCCTATTATAGATGTAAAAAAGACTCCAAGCCAAATTCTTGCAGTCTTTCTAAAAGATGTGTTTTTATTAATACGAGCAATTGTTCCGTCATCAGGGTCTAATAATCTTCTTTTAATTTCCCTAATATCTTGCTTAAGTTCCAATAACTCAGCGTGTAATTGTTCGTTTGTCATTTTCATATTAGAACTCGAACCCTAAGTTAAATATCATTAATCTAAACCTAGCACATTTTTTTGCATCACATAGACAAAGTTTAATTTCTAAAACTGTCATTGTTCCAATTCTAATTTCTACTAAATATTTTTCATTCTTATTTGTAGATTTATAACTATTTATCCAATTCATTTTTTTTAATTTTATAATTAATATTACCCATCTATTTTGTCAAAAGTACTAGCAGAACCATATGACGCATTACCAAAATTATTTAAATAATTCCGTAATTTTGTTTTTTCATCATCTGATGGTATACTGTTACTTTTTATAAGAAAATCAGCTACGTGACCATCAGATACAGCAAAAATTCTATCAAGGTCAGATGTACCACTATCTATTACAGTGTTTGAAACAGACGCTGACCCATTTACAAATACAGAAATTGCGTTCAGATGCCTCTGAAATTCTATAGTAACCCATGTATCAAGCTGTATTTCTTCTATATCAAAATTTCTATTTGTACCAGAATTAATTTTCATTCTTATTGTTGTAGGATTTATCAGTTTACAAACATCTCTTGTCGGATTATCTAAATCTTGATAAAAACAATCAGACCCTCCTGTAAATGTACTAAATCTAACTCTCATACATATATAAAAATTAGACATTTCAAACTGCACGGCCGAACCTCCTACTCCATCCAATAATGTAAACTTGCTATTTTCACCGTCTTGCGAATAAACATAGCCTTGGTCATGTAAAAAGTCTTTTCCAGCAGCAGAAGCGTCTGAAAATACTCTTGTGGATGCATTTCCTATATTTTTATATGGCTCCCAAATTCCTATTGATGCATCTTCTCCACCATCTACGTGGAACGGCACAGAGGATACTCCATCATCTTGGTAAACACCATTACCACTATGCCACCAATAATCCTCTCCATCTGCATCATTTAACATATCTAGAGGAGTCCAGGCTGTTGTTGCAGGACTATCTTTTGCAAATAAACCTTGTCTTAAACTTAACATTATACTCCTATGTATGCAATTAGTGAACCAGTTCCACCATTTTTAATTTCTACACTAGTCCATCTACCAAAAATAGTTAATCCACCAGGGAAAGTGTTACTACCATCAACTACTACTCCTCCTCCTCCTGTTATAGTTGTTTCACCACTACCAGCAGTTGCGTTGTGAGCAGCTACATCAGTACCTATGAACTCGACTCCGTCATTAGAAGTGTCTCCTGTTAATCCTCCAGCATTTTCACCAAGTGTTTCTAACTGCGTGTCAGTTACAAATGTAATAGCTATAAAAACTCTATTAGTTGGAGGTGTAATTTTTCCGTTTGCAGTATCTGCAAATACAGAACCCATCTGCCCATATCCAGCATTGTATACATCATTTATGTTTGCCATAATTTTAAATTTTAATTTTTACAAAGTTAGTAAATTTTATCGTATTATTGGTATTTCTTTTTCAGATTCGCCACTATACATTAATTTTCTTAGTTCTTTATGAGATTGACCAAATGGAGATACATCATATTTCAATTCTGATTTCCATTTAGGAGTTCCTTTTTCTGCTAAATAAGAATCTTTCTTTTGCTCTTCTCCACTAATAACATAATTAACAGTATTACCTATATTTTGAGCTGTACCAAAACTTGAAGGAATAATAGTATAATTTATAAATCTATTATAATCTGTCATTATATTAATATCTTTACTTAACCCTTTAAGACTTCTAATTATTATATCGTCACTATCATCATCATCATCTAATAATAATATTAGTAAAGATACAATTCCAGCTAATCCTATTCCTCTTATTAAAGCTCCCATTTCTTTTTGTTGGTCTATTTCTAGTTTATTATATTCTTCTTTAAATGACTGCATAGAAATTTCTCCATTAATCATTTTCCCCCATAAACTTTGAACGTATCCACCTGCTGTAGTATAACTACCTGTTTGTACCTCACCAAATCTATCTATATCTCTTTGTTGGAATCTATCTCCTACTAATGTATAGAACCATTTCTTAAATTGTAACATAGCTCTACCTAAAGCATAAGTACCTAACATTCTAGCATCTAATGCTGTATATCCTTCACCATGTAATGTAGAAATTTTGTGGTTAATTTGCCTTACACGTTCTTGTGATATTTCACCAGACTTATATTCTTCTTCTGTTAACATTCCTAAGAAAGCAGTTCCTTGTATATAGTTTTCTGATTTATCCATAAACATAAAAGATAATCTTTCTATCTTTCCAAAAGCTCCTTTTTTATTATCCATGTGCACAAAATCACTAAAGCTATATTCAATTATTCTATGTTTCTTTAATATTTCTTGAGAGTAGCTCCAATCTTTAAAGAATCTTTTTTCACCTAATATAAATTGTTTCCCTCCACGTTTACGTAGTTCTTGATATTTACCAGCTAAAATATTTCCAAGAGCTACCCATGGATTAAATCCTATAAATCTTAATGTAGTTAGTCTAACTATCCAATCTAATATTTTTTCAGCTGTATTTAACTTTCTTTCTTTCTTTTCTAAGAATGATTCTTTCCACCATCTAGTTAAATATTCAGCAGCATTTTGATTTCCATTTTCTTTATTAAATTGAATAATTGAATCTACTAATACAGACATATTTTTCATCCCTACAAATGGATTTTCTTGTAAGTTTATAGAATTACCATAAGCATCTCTTATAACATCTCCATGTTTAAATAAGGTTCCTCTAACATATTCTAATAAAGCTCCATTTAAATCCATTGACATATGTTCAAATTCTGTAGACTGTCTTCTTTTATATTCTTCTATTAAAGCTTTATCAGCGTCACTTAATTTATCTGGAGGTACTCCTTCAGCCATTTTTGTAATAGCGTCTCCATCATTTAATAAAGCGTCTATTTCAGCATCAGTTAAAGTTATTTTACTTCCATCTTCGTTTATTCCTTTCTTTTTTAAATTAGTTGCTTTATGTTTTAATTTCTCTAATAAAGCTACATTAGCAATTCTTTCTTTAGATGTACCAGCACTTTTTAAATAAGTTCTAATACTGCTTAAGGACATTAATACTTGAGTTCCATTAATATCTAAATACAATTTAACATTATCTACATGCATATTTTTACCCATTCTCATATCATAAAGACCAAACAATCCTTCTTTAGAAAACATTTCTAAGTCTCCCATTTGTATATTTTTAATATTTTCTCCTCTTTCTTGATTAATAATATTTCCAAATTTATTATTCATCTCACGATATAAATTCCAATAATCATATTCTTCTTGACTAACTGAATCTCTTTTTTCGTTCATTTCTTCTGTAGATATCATTACAATTCTTCCTCCTTTACTTCTATTTGTAATATTACCATATAGCTTTTCATATCTTTCAGACATATTCATTTTACCCTTCATTCTTTCAATTACTCCAACACTAGACATTTTAGATTCTATTAGTTTGTCGTGTACACTATTGATTTCGTTTGCATATATTCTATATCTTTCTAAATAATTATAATAGTTTTTTTCTATTTCGTTTATCATATATTGTATCTCTGGTCTTTTAGATGTCATATTATTAGACCCCATCCATTTTCTTAACCAACTTATATCGTCATTTTTAGCTGGTTTTTGAAAATCATAGTTTTGTAAATCTGCTTTTTCTTGTAAAAATTTGGTTTGTTTTTCAAAAGCTCTTTGAGCTATTTCCGTTCTAATTAAATGTTTAGCTCTATTTGTAGCGGAGCTATCTAATTTATCTAACTTAGTCATTGCATCATAAAGATATTCATCAGTATGTTTTTGCAACTCTTCTTTAGTTAATCTTTCTTCTACTAAGTCTATTGCTATATTGTGGTCAATAACATACTGTCTATATCTTTCTTTTAGTCTTGCGTGTATTAAACTGTCTTTTGTTATAGATTGTATAGTAATTCCTTTATCATTTAACCATTCATCAAATGACAACATATCGCTACTATCCATATATTCCACCCCTTCACTATTGTATCTATCAAATGCTTTCTTAGCTCTTTTAACTTCTGTAGCGGCAGAAACATTCTTTATTTTATATATGTATATAGGGGATTCTCCTTTAATAAATGATTTATGATATTTATTACCATTTTCTTTAATATCTTCAAAGTTATCATATCCTTCACTTTTAGCCCATGTATCTAAATTATTAATCTCATCTATACTATTTCTTTTTATAGGAGGACTAATAACTATTAATGTATTACCAGGTTTAATTAGTTTTGGTACATCAGAACCTGTATTGTTATAGGTGTCATATCCATGACTAATTGTTTTCTTGTTCCCTAAAATTATAGATTCTTCTTCTATATTTTCTAATGTCATTTTACCTACATTATCTTCTTCTTCTTTAATTTGTTTAGCTCTTTCTTCTAATTGTTTATTAATATCAAATTCTCTTTGAGATTCTGTTTTAATTTTATCTTCTATTGTGCTAATAATTCCTATAGGACTTAATTGCGAATTAGATGGTTCTTGCATAGATTTAATGGTTTTATCCATATATCCATTTATCTTTTCTATAAACTTATCAGAGAATAAAGGAGTTAATGATTCTTCTTTAAATCCAAAATCAAAGAATTTGTACTCTATATTAAATATAAGAGTTTGCTCTCTTTCTGTTAATTCATTAAAGTCTTTTCTGATTTCATTTATTTCTGACTCTGTAATAAATTCATTAAGTAATTCTTTGTTTAATACTATAATCTCACGACCTTTACTATTCTTAACTATCTTAATAGATTTAATAAACTTGTTATCAGGTTTAGATTTAATAATATCTTTTAGTCCATTTATTAACGCACCTTTAGTAGATGTAGGGAAAATAATACCTACCATATTTTCTACCATCTTATCAGATATTATTTTATTTACAATTTTATTTTTTTCTGATTGTGATTTAAATAACAATCCTTTCTTGTCGTTATAAGCTTCTTCCATTATAGATTGCATATAAGGAGTATATCTTATATCTGTTACAGAAGCTCTTTCTAACATAGTATCAAATAATTCTAAAGCGTGTGTTAGAATAGGGTTTTCAAATAAACCTCCCATATTTCTTTTAGGGTCGTTTCTAATGTCCTCAATCTTTTTAATTGTACTTCTTAATTCTAAAGGATTCTTTTCAATAGACTGGTGTACTGTAAACGCTTTACCTACAGGCTGAGCTACATCTTTATTAAATTGTTCTAAATTATATACAAGAGTTAAAATTTTATTTTCTTCTTTTGTCAATCCTAGTGGCTTGCCTAACCATTTTTTAAAGTCTGAACTTTTTTTACCAGGTTTCTTTTTTATTCCTAGTAATTCTTGTATAGTAGAATCAGAAGAAACAAATCTTTTACCATCTATTGTTTTCTGCCATTGGAAATATTTTTGAACTATATCAGATGTGTATATGTCTTTAATTTGTTGTAAGGAATATCCAAGTCTTCTCAACATTACAAATCCTGCTACAGATTGTTCGTTTAGTCCTAGTCTATCTGCATATTGGTGTTTAGCATTGTCTAATACTATATTAAGTAACTGAGCTAATCCAAACCAGTTACCCTTGCCTCCTTCCTCATTTCTATTATCATAAAATTTATTTACCTTTCTTCCGTTTATATTTACTTCAAATCCTAATTCAACCCCACTAGCAGAGAATATATTTAAACTTCTTTGTAAGGCAGCTACAATACCTACAAGAGCTTTTGTAGGAACATTTTCTTTAAATACTTTAGAATCTCCTACAGGAGTTAATTGAGATTCTGCCTTTGGTCTTTCTTTACCAATTACATTTTCTACATCTGATACAAAATCTATATTTGCTGTAATTTCTTTTCTTATATCTTCTCTACTAACTAAGTCTACATATAAATCAAAGAACTTATTACTATCATTTCTCCAATCATCAGCTCCTTTAATTTCATCTTTATTATATTTAAAGTTCATGTGAACCGAATCTCCATCTAAATCGGCTCCCCAATATGCAGAAACTTCTGCTGGTATAGTTATCTTAGATGTAGGACTTCCTTTTAATTGTCCATGGAATCCTTTTACCATAAATACACTTGTACTTACTTTACCGTGAGATGGTATTCTAGTTCCTAAAAATAAATCTCCAACCTTAACTCCTTGCTTTTCCATATAACCAGGAATATAAGCTTCTGAAACTACTACCTTTTTACCATCAATAGTTGTCTCTTCAAAAGCTTTTAATCCCATTCCTAATGAAGACGATTGATAAGCTATACTTCCTTTTGTATACATTTTAGTCCCTTTCTTAGCTACCCTACCATTAGATATAGAATTGTACACAGAGTTCATTGCAGGGTATCTGCCGTCTATATTACCAAACATAGAAGCAATTAACTGTCCAAACACTGTTGGGTCTACAGAATCTTTAAAACTTTCCATTTCATTAAATACATCTTGAGTTGTAGAGTCTGAAGATGTAATCATTCCTTCATCAAGATTTCTTTCTTTATTAGATTTCTCCATTACATTTTTACGAAGTTCTAACATTCTATTAAGAATCCCCATATCTTTAGGGGAGTTCATATTATTAGCTAAATTGTAAAATAATTGTGACGGATAATATCTTTCATCTTTTTGTTTGTCTAATTCTAATTGTATTCCTAGTCCCTTACCGCTTAATCCTTTGAACTCTCTATTAGAGTCAAGTTTATCTCCCTCTATAAATAATTCATCTTGTTTATTTAATATATTATTTAAGTTGATTTCGTCAAGGTTTCTTACATCATATATATATTGACTACCTTTTTTACCATTAACTCCATCAAACCATAATTTAGCTGATGATTCAGAAGCTGCTATTATAAGATGACCATGAGCAAACATATCTATATATTCTAAATTAGGTATAGTAACATCTGCAATACTTATATTTCTTTCTCTTAATACATTAGCTATATTTTTATGTATTTCACTTGTTTTTTCCATTTCTGGGGTTAACACTTGTACAGCAAATTTTAGATATGTAGTATTGCCATCTACTCCCCTATAGTTATATACAAACTTGTATACACCTCCTACATCTTTAACTCCACCATATTTTTCTGTAATTATTTTTGCCTGTTGTGGTAGTATATATCCAGCAGCGTCATTTTCTATCCATGTTTCTACATCTTTAGGTCTTTCGCTTTCAGTATATATATTGCCTTTTTTGTCTACATAATAGTCTTTTATTATAACAGGTTCAAATGATGTATTATGGTCATATGTAGTATGAGAAGCAATACTACCAGCTAACCTTTTAATATAATCTACTTCGTCTTTAGCTTGTTTATGGTCGTATCCTAATAATTGTTGAGCCATAAACTTATTAGATATATAACTCATTAAAAAGTTTTTACGTTGTTCTACTGTACTATTTTCCCAAGCTTTATTATTTTCTAATAACTCAGGAGTTATATATAATTCTGATACAAAATTATCATAAATCTCATCTATCTGTTTGATTTGATAATTACCTTTTTTATCTTTTACAATAGTATAAGGAAACACGTCACCACCTTTTATATACTTGTCTTTTAATGCTGGATTATTATATAATGTTCCTAGAACTTTATTTCTACTAGCTACGTCTGTTATAGCAATAGACTTAACATAATATCTTCTACTTTTGTCAGAGAACGTACCAATAGCTTGGTCATATAAAACAGATTCTCCACCTTTTTGTTTTTGTACTGCATTTAAGAAATGATACATATCAATAGCCATCATTTCAGTTGGGTCTATTTCTGTCATAGATTTTGCTCCATTATCCCATCTTTCTATAGATTCTTGACCAGGAGTATATCTATACATTCCAGCGTGTACACTTATATCAAATGGATTATCTAGTATTTCTCCAGTTCTTCCATCAAACAATATATCCATTTCCATTTTTTCCTCTATCATTTTAGAATAAATATTATTCTTAGGATTGAATATACTTTTCTTTCTTTTATCTACACTTAATATTTGTTCTACTGAATCATAAGCTTGATTATGTAATGAATTATTATTATTAAATATACTAATACCATCACCTGTTACATTGTCTACAATAGATAAATAGTTCATAGGTCTAGATAATACCATAACTTCTCTTAAAACTTCTTTAAATGACTGCAAATTATTTTTAGTGTAATCGTAAGCTTGAGCTTGTTCATTTACTTTAGTAGTCCACTTTTCTGTTTTTTTGTTAAACAACATCCATCTACCATGCTTTAGATTAATTCCTTGTAATCCTGCTTGTGAATCAAAAAACACATCTGTTAAAAACATTGGTTTATTATTCCATATAATTGTTTCATTTAATACAGCGTCTATATCAACTCTTTCCCATCCATCTGTATCTTTAAATAAGGTTTCTAATATAGCTGTCGTACCATTATGCTTAGACCCTTCACTATAATTATCTTCTGACACTTGATTATATATATTTTCTAAAGAAGTTATTTTTTGTTTCTGCTCTGCTTTTGTAAGATTAGACCAACCATCTATCATTCTACTTATAATGCTTTGTTCTGTTGTTCTACTTAATAGGGTGTTGTCTTTCCATAAATATTTACCATCTTTTATAAGTAACATGTCTCCCTGTAATCTTTCAATTACCATACTTTGAAATATATTAGATATTTGTAATAGCTTAGCATCTGTATAATGTTGATTTTCAAATACTTTGTTATCTAATATACTAAGCATTTGTTCTATTTCAACAGACTTGCTTTCTCTAACCATTCTTATAAAGTCTTCTGGATTTTTTCTAACTGACTTAGCAAGATTATATAATTGATACATTAACTTCTTTCTTTCAAAAGGAGATTCTGTTTGTTTTACATTGTATATTTCTGCAACTGCCTTAAAAAAGTTAGTAAGAGTTTTAGGCATATTCATGTTCTTTAACTCTTCGTTATGCTGCTGAGCTAAATTTACATCAGTTTCGTCATTGAACTCTTCTTCTTGAAATTGTATTGTAAGTTGTTCCCCTTCTTTAGATTTAAGACCAATACCTTTTTCTTTAAGTATTGCTTCTATTAACAATTTATCACTACCAGCTAAATTCTTTTTATACTTAGGATTAGTTGTATATAAAACAGCTCTTATGTATTGTTTTAGTTGTTCCTTTTGTTTAGGTTTTAAAGATTTAGAATTAATTAATCCAGATTTATCTATTCTTTTAATTACATTATCTGCAATTTGTTCGTCTTCTAATCCTTTACCTAACTCATAGTTTAAGAATGTATGAACTAATGAATATTCTGTAGCTTTTCTAAATGCTGCTTTTTTAGCTTGTTTGATTTCAGCGTATCCAGAATTTTCTATAGTTCCCTTTTTACCGAAGTTTAAGAGTATGTGTTTCATTGCAGCGTCTAGTGTAAGGGTAGGTATTACATCGTCTACTAAATTCAAAAATTCCCTAGCTTCTTCTTCTGTAGCAAGTTTCTTAGTTTCTTGATAAAACTTAACTAAATCTTTTTCTAGTTGTTTTTGAACTTTACTATTTTTTATAATAGAGTTTAAACTACCATAAGTATTAGCTTCTAATGTTCTTACGAAAGATTCTTCTAATAAATGTTTTTGTTCTAAGTTAGATAACTTTTTAGCTATAGCTCCTCCTCTTCTTTTTGTAGTAAGTTGTGTAATAAGAGATACATATAATTCTGCTGTTTTAGTATCGTCTATTCCTTCATTTTTTATAATGTTTGTTATAATATCTTTAATATCACTTTTAACCTCGTTACTATTATTCATGATACCTTTTTGTAGTTCTACAAATGTGCCTACTGTCATAACAGTTCCTCCTACATCAATTAATGTTAGTTCAGGATATTGTATAGATGTTAAATCAAATATATCTGATTCAACTAATAATTTATTTACTCTTTTAATTAGTGGAGATTCAGCTTGCATTCTATACCATACATGACCACCTTCATGTATAATATCTGTACCTATAGTTCCTCCTTCTGATATTAATAATGTGCTACCTATAGCTAATGATACTGCTTCATTTCCAAAAGAATCTAAAAGTTGACCACTCAAAATATAAGCTTGGTCTGCTGGTATTAATCCTTTTTTGATTAGTCTTTGTAACATTACATATTCTCCTAATCCAGCGTTTGTATATACTTCGTGATTTCTTCTAGGTACAGCTCCATCATACTTTTCAAATGTATTATCTTTAGATGGTTTAGTGTCTTCTTTTTTAACTTTAGTTTTTATTTTTTCATAAATAGATTTAATCTTTTCTTTAACTTGTTTTACTTTCTCTTTTACTTTAGTAGGTTTTTTAGCTCTTTTTATATCTTCATCTAAAACAGCATAGTCTCTATATTCTATAGTTCCTATTACATTACCATCAACCTCAGCAACCATTTTATATTGATAAAGGTTGTTGTTAAATTGAAAAAATAATTGACCATCTATATTTACAACATTCTCTTGTCCTTCTTGTGGTAATATTAATTTTATTTTTACATCTACACTATCTTGATTTATATATTTAGCTAAGAAATTATCTATAGTTTGATTTCCTACCTTACCTTTTTGATTATAAAATTTAATTGTACTTCCCTTACTGTCTGTAATCATATAACTATTACCACCACTAGTAGGAACAATAGATGTAGCTTTTACTATAAGCTCTCCGCCTTTTTTAACTATAGCTTCAGCTAATTTTTTAACCTTTTCTTTTATAGGAATTTTCTTACGAACCTCTTCGGATTTAGGTTCTTCAGGTAATTTTACTTGTTTTTTTTCAGTTACCGCTTTTTTTTTACTTTCTCCCTGTTTGTTTGCCCACTCCGTGTATGACTCTGTAATTGTTCCGTCTTGCTTTCCTTTTAAATATTCTTCTGCTTTTTTATAGGTTTCAACACTTACACCAGACATCCCTTTCATTTTCTTTTTAAACTCAGTAAAAGCTTTTCTTATTTGTTGTGCAGTTTTTGATTTCTTTAATATTCTTTCTGTTCTATCAACAGCTTCAACAACATTCTTTTTTGTTAATTTTTTTGCACTTTCAATAATATCTTTTCCTCTTAATTCTTGAACAGATTCTACTCCTTTTTTAGCTGCTGATGAAACCGCTTGCACTCCTTTTTTACCTAGTTCTGCTCCTTTTTTAACTCCTCCTTTAATAGCATCAAAAGCTTTACTTAAAAATCCTTTTCCTTCTTCTTTTTTCTTATACTCTCTATATTCTTCTATAGACATGCCAGCTTCTTTAGCTTCCTTAGCGTTCATTCTTTTTTCTCCCTTCTGTGTGTATTTTTCCATTTCATCGGAAGTAAGTCTAGATTTATACCTTTTATCTACCTCACCTTTTTTGGTCATTACCTCTTCCTTTTGTAAATAAAAGTTTTCTATTTCGTTTCTTAATTGATTTTCTTCTTTTTCTAATTCTTCTAAAGTAGCCTTTTCTTCCATGTTAAGGTCGTTCAGTTTACTTTGTTGTTTTTCTTTAGAAACATTTTCTTTAACCTTTTTTCTTTTTTCTTCAAATATTCCTTTTACTTGTTCTTGTTGTGAGGTATTTCTAGTTAATCTATTTTCTCTATAAAAAACTTGTTTAGCTCCTGATTCAGTTAATGTTGTATTTACAGAATGTTTCTCATAGTTTTCAACCATTCTATCTATAGTTTGAAATACGCCCTCCATTCCTTCTTCCGTTAATTTACCATCTTTAACTTGTTGCTCTATAACTGATTTCATATTACTTCCGTCTCCATTATAGTTCCATATATGGTCTGCAACTAATTCGTCAGATAGGTTTTGAAAGTCTCTCAATGATTCTTCTGAATAACTTCCATCTTCAGATAATAATCTTAGTTGTTCAGTTTTCTCTATTTTTTCATCTAACATTTTTTGTCTTTCAGCGATTCCGTCTACTACTCCTCTGGTACCACCCATAGCTCCTCCTAATCCTACAGATGTCCAAAATATATCTCTTGCTTCTGCGGTAAATGTTCCGTCTGCTTCAGTTAGATAATTTGAATAAGAGTCATATCCCAACCCTTTTTCTTCTTGTAGATTAGCATATTTAATCCATTCTTGATATGTTTCTTGTACTCCTTCAGTAAATCCTTCTATTCCCGCATAAACACCAGCTGTAGGTAAATTTATAAGACCTCTTTGTATTAAAGGTTTTATAACTCCTCCGACACTAGCACTAAAAGCCATTGGTTGTGGAGTTAGTCTAGCTACTCTATTTATATTCATAGTCTTACCTAATCCTCCGAATAGTAACCCATATTGAACTATATCCACAGCCGCCCATTTAGAGTTGTCCCAAACAACTCCACTCGCAGCACTTGCTGCTTGTTCTTTAGTTAACCCATCTTTAATAGCTTGATTGTAAGTTTCCCCTCCTAAATAAAATCCTTCAAATGTATTAGCTGCAAGACCACCACCTATAGCTTTTGAAACAGTTTCAGCTCCTTTTGTTAGGATTACTCCTTGTTTACCAGCGTCTATAGCAAGATGTTTGGTTATACCAGAACCTCCAACTACATTTGTTCCATATAATAATTTAGATACTTTAGAACCTTTGTGTGTTGTACTTACCATTCTTCCCATTTTACTTACTTTTAACCCCTTTACAGCCCAACTAGCAAATCTACCTGCAGCGAAAGCTCCTCCTCCATATGGTATCATAAAGGAAGCTGCGTATGGTATAAGTCTAGCTACTTTATGGGTCCACATTTCAGCTTTAAACATATCTGCCCATGTTACGTCTTGTAAGTCTTCTGATATAATTAAAAGATTTTCGTTTTGAAACTCTTCTCCTTTCTTCTTTAACCAATCTCCTACAGCGGTATTTGGGTCTGGGTCATTTGGATTAACTAAAGCTGAAACAAAATCTATCGTATCTCCTGTGCCGTAAACTAAATCTCCCCAACCCGCTCTTATAGCTCTACCGAAATCTGAAGTAGCATCTCCCATAACGGCGTCAGGGTCAGTCATATATAAACTTCCTGTTTCAACATCTCCTCTCATTGGTTCTGTTAAACCTTGTGTTAAATTTTCTCTTGATTCCCTCTGAGCAGCACTCTTGAAGTAATCGTCAACATCTCTTTCTTGACTTACTTCTTGTTGCGTAGGAGCTAACATACTATTAAATATATCCGAAGAAGTCGGCATAGATTTATCGTATCCTTTAACAGCGTCTTCTGGAGCCATTAAATTTTCATTAAGTATTGTTGGTAAATCGTATCCTTCTACTTTGTCTGCCATATTATTTATTTATAGTAAAGTATTGTGACCAAGATTTATTTACTTTTTTAAATTTATTAAATGTTTCTTTATCAGTATTTTTACTATACCAATTCATAAATCCTTTTGGTCCACTTTTCATTGCTTCTTGTAGTTGAGCGTTCTCTGGTTTACTTAACATAGAACTTAATCCAGATGTAGCTTCTTTCATAATTTGATTTGTCTTAGCCATATCTCCACCAGAAACTTTATTTGCTTCTGTTAATAACCAACTCATTATTATAGGAGATGTAAGATTACTTTGTTCTGCACTCACTCCTCCAACAACAAGACTTGTTTCTATACTTGATTTATATGTATCAGCTACTTGTGGTAATATTTCTGTATTACCTCCTGTATAAACATTAGCTAACTCTTGAGTTAACATTGTTTTTCTTTTTAGATAAAAAGCATCATTCTTTTGTTTTGTTTCATAAGATAATGATTCGTTATATACTTTACTTAATGATTCACTATCTGTTGTTGCGTCCATTTGTTGTCTAAATGACATATTATTCATATCTACTACATCGTAATACATATCATCAGATGAAGTATAATCTGTATCAATAAGCTCGTTTACCATAACTATTTCAACTGGCATATTTCCATATTGTGACTTTATCTTTTGTATATCAGCTTTGTCTGTATCTCTAGTTATTAAAAATGATGTTGGCTCTCCTGTTTGATTGTCTAATCCTCTTACTCTAAATCCTAAATAAGTTCCATTATATTTTAGGTCCATTTGTTCGCCTTCTCCATAAGGATTGAATCCTAAAGCTCCCGCTGCAAATCCAACAACCCCACTAACAGCTCCTACTACTAAAGCTCCTGGACCTGTAACTGCTCCTACTGCAGCTCCCCCTACTGCAGTTGTACCTCCAACTTCTATTCCTCTTTCCCACCAAGTTCCAGATATATCATCATCTGTTACCATAGTTCCAGTTTCTGTATATAATCCTTTTACGTCTATATCATTAACCGTTTGGCCATCTGCAAAATATGAATCACCATAATGAGATTTTAAAACAGAATTTTGTAAAGCTGGGTCTGTTAATATTCTGGCTGATGACATTAACTGATGTCCAGCTATAATATTTGTACCTCCTAATTTACTATGAGGATTTTGCTGACTATCGTATCCTCCTAACATTTGCCATACATCAGAATATGATGTTCCGTCTTCACTACTTCTTCCTTCTAATAAAGACGCAAATCCACTTTTATATTTTCCTCCATGTTTTTCTTCCATTTCAAAAACATCTGATAATGTAAATGCTCCTGTAGAGCCTTTATATTCAGAAAGTAATGCAGGTATTTCATCCATATTACTTTGAAATTGATTAACATAAGATGTTTCAATTTTCTTTTGTCCATATACAGGTTCTCCAGTCCAATTCAACGCATCTTTTATCCAAGTTTTTACAGCTTCTGGATTATTTTGTAATGTCCCCATATCCATTCCAGTATCTTTAGCCATATCTGATAATATAGCATGCATATTATGAGCGTAGAAAGTATCTACATCTATTTCTTTACCCATATCTGTGTCTGCCATCATAGAAGTTATATCCCAGTCTCCTCTCATTCCTCTATAATCAAATTCATCTGTTTCCCCTGCTATAAACGCATCGTATCTATCTTTATCTCCAGGCATAATTAACATTGATGTTTCTGTATTTTGAGCGGTCGCTATAAAATTTGTTAAATTAGCTTTGTTGTCAGCAACTCTTCTTAATATCGGATTTCCCTTTGTAGGGTCGGCATTTGGATTATTAATATTCATCTTATATTGATTTATATAATAATCTAAGTTACCATACAGTCTAGCTTGTGTATAATCTCCGTTATATTGTTGAATTACATTTTTTATATCTCCCCATCCAGAATGTTCTGCATGCCATGTCTTCATATCATCAACATCTTTTTGTCTACCAAAAGAACTATTTAATAGTTGTGTAGCTGATGCTGAAGCATTATCTAACTCTAATTGTATTTTGTTTTGTTGGTCTATTCTTTGAGCTTGTTGCGTTTGCATCATTTGCATCAATTGCATCTCTTTCATAGATTCAGCGTCTCTTGTCTTTTTTCTATCTTGAGAAGACTGATATCCTGTGCTTAAAGTTGACCAAAATCCATAGTCTATTGCCATTATTCTTCGGTTTCGTTTGTTGGTGGATTCTCTTCGTATTCACTGGTTAATTTGAATCCATTATTTTTTGTATAATTATTCATCATCATTCCTTTTAATTGGTCTATAAGAGAAGAATTACCACCCATTCCTGATAAAGCGTTTGCGAACGTAAGCCCAGCAAACTCAGAAGCAGCTTTTTTGTTTGCTAATTGCATTTGTAGATTTTCTGTTCTTTTAGCTTCCTGTTGCGCAGCGTCAAAGTTTTCTTTATAAGTTAATAATTCAGTGTATGCTTTTTTATTCTCCCTTTGTAGAGCAGCGTCTTGAGCAGATACTTCTAATAAAGCTAAACTTCTTTTTGCGTCAAATATTCCTGAAGCAGCTAAAAACTTAGCTCTATCTCCAGCTGTTCCTCTTACAGTATTTTCTAATCCTTGTTGGTAAGCTGTGTCTATTCCTCTTCTTATTTTAAGTTCTTCTGATGGATGATATCCTCTTTTAGATAACTCTTTTGTTTCTCTTAAATGTTCGTGAAACATAGGACTTAATTTAGCTTGTTGCATAGGAGTAACATCTTTCATAGCTGCTGCTAAAGCTTTCTTTCCCATTACAGCGTTAATTAAAGCATCTGGACCTCCAAATGAATCCATAATTCCTGTAGCAACATCAATTGTTCCTTGTAATATATCTTGTCCTGTAGGACCCTGACTTCTAGTTTCTTCATTTGTTGTTTCAGGTTCTTTTGTTAAATCATATTCAAATGCTTCTGGACTATAAGATACTATTTCGTTTAATTTTTGTTCTAACAAAGAATTATCAAAATCAGGGTCGTTTATTTCATCAAATAAAGCAATTTGTTCTGCAGATAAATTAACATCAGGATTAGCTCCTGTTTTAAATATTTGTTTTTTTCTGCTAAGTATAAATTCATCTACTTCTTTTATACTATTATAACGAGAATGAACTCCTTTTGGATGTCCGTGAGTTCCACTTTTGACATTGCTTAATAGTCCTGCTGTTTTGTTTACTTGTCCTTGTATACGTAGATAAGGTGCATTTTGTCTTAACCCTTTTAGTTCTTCAGCTTCCTCTAATGTAATTGAACCTTTTTTTTCTTTCTTTTCTAAATTTATTGCTCGTGTACCCACATCTGCATATAACCAATCACTGTCCACATAATAGGATGTTCCAGTATTCCAATCAATTACCCTCGCAAATCCTGAACCTGAAAGTCCTCCTACAGGTTCTACTGTAGTAATACCAGAATTTGCTAGGTCGTTTTGTGCGTTTGCTATAACTGCTAAATTATTCTTATTTCCTTCCTCTATATATTCCCTGTCTTTTAATAAAGCGTTTAGTTGGCTTATTTGCTTATCATCAGCGTCAATATTAGTAAGATATACTAGTTCTCTAGATGTTCTTGAGTCTCCTGTTATGTCTCCGTGTCCTACATAAGCTTTTCCTTTTTTGTCCCATTTTAATCTTTCAGTACCTTTTATCTCTCCAAATCTATCAGTGTATTCAGTTGGTAACTCACTTTTTTGCTTAGACTCTTTTAATGTTTCAAGTGTGGTTAATATTTTATCTCTTTCTTCTTCACTACCTTCAAAGGTTCCGTCTTCAATACTTTGTCTATCTTTTTCTAATTTACCTATAGCTTCTGTTCTCTGGTCATTATAAAACATACTAAGTTGCTGTGTATCATTATTTTCTAGAGCCTCTTTAAATGTTTTTATATCAAATACATCATCTTTTCTACCATGCTTGTTTTTTAATTCTAAATATTCTAAAGCTAATCTTGTTGTTTCTGCTTGCTCTTCTAGTTCCGCTATCTTTTCATCATCTCCAGCAGCAGCTCTTATTTGACTTTCTTGAGTATTAAGTGAATCTTTTAAATCATTTCTTAATTTCTTTTCTGAATCAGGAGTACTCCATATAACATTTTGGTCTTCTGCTTGAACGTCTGTAATTCTACCTAAACCTTTTTCTTCATTAGCAATTTTTTCACTTTCAATTCTATCAGATTTTTCTGAGTTAGTTTCTTTTATTCCAGTTATTTTAAAATTATCTTCTCTTTCATAATCTAACTCTTCTTCTTCATATTCTTGGTCTTGTATCTCACTGTTTGTAAAATCTCCTTTACCAGCTTCTATATTAGCGTCTCTTTCTGATTGGTTAGTTTTATTTTCTTCGTATAATTCATTGGGGTCCCATCCTCCATAATTGCTTATTATTTCAGAAAGTTCAGTTTGTTCTTCTGATGTGATTGTATTATTATTCTTTCTTTCGTTTAATTCATTAACCCTAATTGAATCACGTTCTCTATCTTCTCTTTCTTGATTTGTTTCAAATACTCCTGTCTCTACTTTATTTGCTCGCCTTTGTACTTCAAAATCTTCCTCCTCTAACTCATACATACGGTCATATATTTCTTCGTAAAATCCATCTGTTATCTGATAATCTTCTATAGGAATATCTTTATATTTTTCAGCTAGTTCTGGATTTTCAGCGAATATCTGGTCTATATATTGTTGTCTCTCTGTTAGTTCTTCTATTTCTTCTCTTGTCCATTCTTGGCTTTCTAACTCCTCTTTATATAGTTCTTCTAATTTATCTGGGTCGTTTGCATGCTCAGGATTATTGTTTAATATTTTTGCTTTTACAGTTGATTCATCATCAAGATAGTGAACATCTTGATACTCTATGTTTTCATAATCTATCTCCGTTGATTTATAAACGTATCTATCATTATCTTCATCATACTCTACATTTTCTGGATATTCTGTTACAGCTCCATTATCATCAATTGGCACTGTTATAGTTTCTGTTTTTTCTGTATTAGGATTATAAACCTCTACTTCTGTGGTTGTTGGTTTCTCTTCTATTATTTCTTCTACTACTACCTCTTCTTCTTCTGATGAAGGTGTAAATGTAGTAGCAGATGTTTTTAAATCATCTCCAGACATATTAGTATCATTTCCTTCTGTTGTATTTATAATATCTTGAGCGAATTGTGGATTATCTTCAGCAGCTTTTCTAAATGTTTCTATGACTTTTTTCTCTTCTGAAGAAGCTGCCGACATAACTGTATTATAGTCTTTACCTTCTTTAAATGTATATGTGCCATCTCCATTATCTACATATTCTCCTATTTCAAAAGTTTGTTCTCCTATAATTGGTATAGTTTTTTTACCAATTAATTTATTTCCTTCTAAATAAGCTATAGTTTTTCCAGTAGAATCTTTTATTTCTGCCTTACCTTCTCCTACAGTTCCGTCTATACTATAATTATCTAAAATATCTTGTTCTTCTGTTGATAAAGTAGATGTTTTTAATTCTACCACATCTTCTACTTCCTCTTCCACTACGTCTTCTACATTTAAATCTCTAATAACATTACCATCTACAAAATCTTCACTATTTACCTCGGTTTTATACAATTCTTCACCTGCATCATTTTTTATGGAAATAGTATAATTTTTATTAGTGTCTACTTTTTCTACAGTATAAGAACCATTCTCGTCTGCTATAACTACTTGCGTGTTTCCATCTTGGTCTGTTATAGTTACTTTAGCATTTGGTATTATAGCTCCTGTTTCTGTGTCTGTCACAACTCCATGAATATCACCTCCAGAAAGTTCTTCTTTTCTTTCTTTTTCTTTTTTCTTTCTATTTTCTTCTTCTCTACCTTCTTTTTGTAATTTTTCATCTTCTTTTATTCTATCTATATAATCA
>Ga0209337_1000548_pt1 | contig 30419 bp, 27 predicted proteins | sample LinPmetageLP53_FD_184044 | JGI IMG/M metagenome (GOLD analysis project Ga0209337, IMG submission 184044) | Marine viral communities from the Pacific Ocean - LP-53 (SPAdes) (version 2) | ecosystem: Environmental > Aquatic > Marine > Oceanic | place: Pacific Ocean | collected 2010-02-08 | reverse complement strand
AGGGGCGATTGTCCGTCCCTTGTATTACTCAAGTTCTCAATGAGGAGATGACTCGATGATGATTGATACTGATAACCGTGAACTGTTGAACACCATGATCTGTCCCGAAGACAACACCAACAACCTGAACCATATCAATGGTGTCAAGATCTACCCCCGACTCACTGTCGGAACGATCAACAGCCTGTCATACTGGGACGCTGACCGTGGTCAGATGATGGTGAACGTGGCCGTTGGTATTCTACCTAACTGGTCGAGCGGTGGTAACGTGTTCCAGAGACGTACCGTTGCGATCCCTACTCAGCGTGTGCTGAATGGTCGCAAGCCTGACTGCATCAGGACGTGCAGGTACGGTCACTTCATGAACATCCTCAGCTCACATGTTGAGGCAGCAGGTGTTGACCTTGACAACCACCAAGTTGTGTTCGTTGGATTCACTCACGTCAGAGCCTAAGTCTGGAGACTCAATGGGATATTGGAACTCGCTGACCACGCAGCAACAAGCTGCGCTGTTTGTTGAAGAAGAAGATCTAGAGATCAAGTCTCTAGACGCAGGGATCTTAAGATACAAGGAGAATACTAAAGCACAACCGATGTCCAAGCGGGCATCATGTCGTTCGCTTATTGGATTGGCAGCAGAGAATCTTACGTCCGCTATTGAGGCAGAGACTTCCAAGGTCGTGGCTGGTAGAGGTATGCGGGGAGGGAATCAGTGGGGACACGTGTTCATCTACATGGATGCACGTGTCCTTGCTGCTGCCTCCATCATGTCGATGATAGACTTGATGGCAGATGGTGGTATCACCTCCCCTCAGCAGGCAGTCACTAAGATAGGCAGAGACATTGAGCAGGAGACACACTTCACCATACTCAAACGTGAAGCGCCTAAGCTCAAGGCTGTGATGGAGAGACGCATCAAACGGTGGGATAGTAGATCCCTGCGTGCTGCCCTCAAGAAGATCGATCAGGATTGTACTGATCGGTGGGGTATCAAGCGCAAGCGTTTGATCGGTGCTAAGCTGTTGGACCTAGCTGTCACTGACAGTGGTATCTTCGGCACACGTGTTGTCACAGGGCGTGGCCCGCATGGCAAGCCCTTCTCTCGCAAGGAGATCTACCTGACTGATGATGCAATGGAAAGTATCAGCCGTATGGATGATCACCTGGAACTGTTGTCACCACGGTACGAGCCTATGATTGTACCGCCTAACCGGTGGTCGAATGATGTCAACGGTGGGTACACTGTGCTCTCACGCTACCATAACATGGTCAAGTCAGGGCTAGGTGATACCTCTTCAGGTGACCCACGTGACCACGGCGACATCCCCTACCGTGCTATCAATGTACTACAGGAGACACCATACACCATCAACCCGGTGGTGTTGTCTACCATGCAGCATGTCTGGTTGCATGGTGGTGGTATGGGTGTGCCACCTGCTGAGAATCTACCTATCCCACCCCGGCCTGATGTCGAGGATGACAGGGAGTGGCGGGTCAAGGCAGAGCAGGTATACCGTGAGAACGCACGGCTTGTCGGCAGGAGGATACAGTTCCTCAAGACTATGGCGACAGCTGTTAAGTATCGTCGCCGTGTCTTCTTCTTCCCTTGGCAGTACGACTTCAGGTCTAGGCTGTATCCTATCCCGGCATTCTTGCAGCCGCAGGGGCCGGACATGGCACGCGGTTTGCTTAGCTTCGGTGACGGTAAGAAACTAGGCAAGCGTGGTATGCGTTGGCTTATGATCAGGCTGTCTAACTGCTGGGGTGTTGACAAGGTATCATTCCAGAAGCGTGTCGAGTTCAGCACCAAGCTGATGCTCGACGCACCTGTTGACTTCGACCCCTTGTCTGAGGTAGGCAAGCGTCTCTGGTCTGATGCTGACGAACCATGGCAGGCACTAGCTACGGTAGCTGACATCATCGCAGCCCGTAACTATGAGGGTGGTGTAGAGAACTACATCAGCTGCCTGCCTGTCAACGTAGACGGTAGCAACTCAGGTCTTCAGCACTTCTCTGCTATGCTTAGAGATGCAGAAGGTGCAGTGCTTGTAAACCTTACAGACCTACCTGAACCTAGTGATCCGTATCAGAACGTGTCTGATGCTGTAGAATGTAAGGTTAATGAGGATTGTAGGACGATAGAATCGGGGGTAATAGAAGGCCCACAAATCTTTGGAAGCATGTGGTCAGACAAGCCAGACGTAGGCACAACCCTGTTGTCCTTGCCTCAGCAGTGGCTTGACTACCAGATCACACGCAAGGTTACCAAGCGGGGTACGATGACGTACCCGTATGGTGTGACAGAGCAGGGGCTCAGAGATAACCTCATCGAGGATGGTCATGTTGACTGGGCATCTAACCAGTTCGCTGCCTCTAGATATCTGGGCAAGAAGATATGGGAAGCTATCCGAGAGAACATCACAGGCGCTGCCGAGGCTATGGATTGGCTGCGTCACTGTGCCACTGTGGCTAACAAGCACGATGTTCTACTGCAATGGCGCACGCCTAGTGGTTTCTTGGTGCGTCACCCATACAGCCAGCTCAAGGATACGAGGGTCAGGTGTCTCAATGGAGAGACCATCTTCAAGTCACCTCACCGTGAGGGTGGGGTGCGTGCATCCAAGCAGAGGACAGGCTTACCTCCTAACTTTGTACACTCCCTCGACGCTACTCATCTGATGATGACTGTTGTTGCTGGTGTTGACGAGGGTGTTGACTCATGGCTCATGATCCACGACTCATTCGGTACTCATGCGTGTGATGTCGATACCCTCAGGGATGTGCTGCGCCAGCAGTTTGTAAACCTGTACAGTGGCAACGTGTTAGAAGACTTTAGACAACAGGTGGAGATGCAGACGGGAGAAGATCCCGGCGACCCACCAGCACAAGGGAACTTCGATCTCAATGAGGTTCTTCAATCGGAGTACATCTTTGCCTGAACTACAACAAGTTTACGTGCGTTGGATTGACAGCACAACCGAGTGCAACTCTGCATGGAACAACCGTGAAGAGGTGCTCAAAGAATGTAATGCTTTAACAGAAAAGGATCTTCTCTGTAAGACGGCAGGCTTCCTGCTGATCGAGTCAGACGACCACATCGTAGTCACTATGAACTACCATGAGACAGAGGTAGGCCCTTACTTAATTATACCTAGATGCTGCATCCTTGAGATGCGTATCACCGAACCCGAAGAGGAGGAATGGGAATGAGAATTTATATTGCCGGTCCAATGGGTGCGTTTCCTGACGACGACTTCAACCGTAAGTCATTCGAGTTAGCTTGGAAGAAGATCACTGAGATGGGACACATCGCAATCTCACCTCACTTTCTTGAGAGCACTATTGACATTGAGTCACGCAACAAAATGGGTATGGGTCAGGTGTATAAGTACGCCCTACCAATTGATATCTTTGCACTGAGCAGCTGCGAGGCTGCCATTGCCCTGCCCGGATGGCGTAAGTCAAGAGGCTCGTGCTTTGAAGAGCATGCTGCTCGGTTGATGGAGATTCATTGGGCTGAGATGGGGCAGTATGATTACCCCGCCAATTTCGCACCCGCTGGCCCGCCAAGGAACCACGTAGAAACCGAGGCGCTTAATCACTATGTTCATGAGATGGTTAAGTATCTGGAAACTGTTATGAGATACCAAGGAGAAGAAGATGCCAAGAATTCTAGTGATACCTGACCTTCATGAGCCTGTTGCTCACCCCGGTAGTATGGACTTTGTTGACTGGGTTGCCCAAGAGAATCAACCTGACAGTGTTGTGTTCATCGGAGATATCGTGGATCACCACGGCATCTCGACATGGACTAAGCACGCCTCCGCACCCGGCCCTAAGGATGAGTACGAGCTTGCCCTCGAAGGGGTGCAGCGCTGGTACAATGCCTACCCTGATGCGGTAGTTACCATCGGCAACCATGATGCACGGCCTATGCGTATGGCTGAGTCAGCTGGTGTGCCGGGGTCATACCTGAAGGACTATGCCAGTGTGTGGCAGACACCCCGATGGTCATGGGTTGACGAGGTCATCATCGGTACAGGTATCAACGCCGTGTACTTTACTCACGGCACAGGCAGGTCAGGGCTACAGCCCGCTGCTAACCTAGCCCGAGAGATGAGCATGTCCTCAGTCATGGGGCACATCCACTCAGCTGGTGGTATCCGTTGGTTTGCTAACCCAACCAAGCGTTGGTTTGGTATGGATACTGGCTGCCTAGTAGACGATAGACTGTATGCCTTCTCTTACGGTAAGGCGTGCAAGAAGAAGAGCGTGCTTGGTTGTGGGTTTATCGACACAGAAAACCCTGCCGACACACGCTTTATTGCCATGCCTAGTGGTAAGGGCGAGAGGTTCGGGAGAGATAACTATCCTATCCACCCACTACTGAAGGGACGCGCACTATGATATCGTCTTTCCTACTATCCCTAGCACTTGGGTCATGCCCATCCTGCGCAGGTGACCTAGATACCAACGAAGTAATTGACGGCTCTGATGTTGCTGTTATGTTGGGCAGGTTTGGTACTACTAACAACGCTGCTGACATCAATGATGATGGTATTGTTGACGGTGCTGACTTTGCAATACAACTATCAAACTGGGGCAACTGCTCTTGTATGTGTGTTGATTGGATTGACTGCACTACCCTAGAGGATGACCCTAGCTGCGAGACATTCACTAACACAGTGATGCGGCGGTGTCCTGATATCAACAACAACCGGGAGGTTGATGGTGTTGATCTAGTTATACTTATGCAGTGGTGGGGTTATGGCCCTATCACAGATCAGTCTAAGTCTTGTGATCTAAATGATGACAGTACTGTTGATGGCCGTGACTTAGTCCTTTTACTTTGGAACTACGGGAGAACATATTGACCTCTAACATTGAACGCGAAGCGCGGATCCGGGCTGCTGGTATTGTCCAGTCAGTCATTAGTTCAGGCGCAGATATTACCGAGTGGCACGATCGTTCTGTATACGGTCTTGCCCTCACATCACACTTGGCTAGTCGGCTGCTCAAAGCTAGTACTACTATGCCAAGTATTCCACAGAGTTTGCAGAAGGAGAATGTCTAATGGCTAAACGAACCGGCGGCGCAAACATGACGCGCCTTGAAGGCGGCCTTGTCCGCACCCCTGTTGGCACTGCCCGATACTGTTACATCGGATCACCCGACGACTCGACCTATGGTCGCAACCGTTACCGTATCACGCTTGTCTTCGACAAGGATGACGCTGAGTTCAAGGACTTCAGCACTAAGATCAAGGCTCTTCGTAAGCTGCACACAGCTGAGCTGGGTGTGCCTGAGAAGGACGGCAAGATTCCTATGAAGGTTGTCGATGCTAAGATGAACGAGCGTACTGGTGACCCAGTCGGCGCACCCTACATGGAGTTCACTGCGAACGCTATGCAGGTACGCAACGGCGAGTCAGTGCCTAACACCGTCAAGACTTTCAATGCCAAGGGGCAGGAAGAAGACACCCAGATCTACGGCGGCGACACATGCCGTGTCGAGGCTCGCTTTGTGGGCTGGGAGATCAACGGTGACTACGGTATCAAGGCATACCTCAACGCTGTTCAGCAGCTCAAGTGTAACTTCGCCGCAAGCGCAGGCTCTACCTTTGGTAGTGAGTCATCGTTCGTGGAGGAGTCATCCACTACTGATGAGCTGCCCGAGGCAGAGGGAGCTACGTTCTCTGATGACACCGATGACCTCTTGGATGGGCTTGTCTAATGCAGTACAGGAAGGAAGGCAACACGCACTACTTCCAGTTTGACACTGCACCTGTACCTGCTTCGCGCCCACGGGTATCGAAGTATGGAACCTACTACGGGAAGACATACTCTTCATATCGCAAGGCTTTTCAGGAGGAGGTAGCGGAGTTCCGAAAGGGATTCCGCCCCCTCCTCTCTGATCAGCTGCGTGTCGGCGCTACGTTTCTGGTAAAGAAACCAAAGACATCGAAACTTTCCTACCCACGTGGGGATATCGATAACTATCTTAAGGCGTTGTTTGACTCATGCAATGAGTTGGTATGGAGAGATGACGTGCAAGTGACAGAGCTTGGAGAAGTTGTTAAAAAATTCTCAGACACTGGTAGTATTGAACTCATCGTGGAGGATATCGATGAAGAATGTATTTGAAGAGGCTTACCTAAAACAACACATGAAGCGAGCATACAATGCTCACCTCAATAAGACTGAGGACGTAGCTGCTGCATTCATGTCACGGCACGGGGTTGACCCGACCGAGGCTATAGTTGTTACCACGTTTGATGAAGAGACACTGACTTGGACTACTCGTATTGAGAGGAGTAAGAATGTCCGAAGAAAGAATTCGCAAGGAGGCTTGTCCCGAATGCCGTAAGGCAGGCAAGGATAAGAGTGGTGACAACTTGGTTGTCTACCCAGAAGGTAAGGGCTCGCACTGCTTTGCCTGTGGTTACCATGTGCATGGTGACACACAGACAGGGCCGAGCAAACGTATCAGCGAGAAGCTGACACGTCCTATCGAGGGCGAGTACCGAGCGCTCAGTGCTCGCAAGATTGATGAGAAGACTTGCCGCCTGTTTGGTTACAGGCTGTGTAAGTTTGATTCTCCTGACGGGTCGGCAATGGCCCGTTACAAGGGGTCTACCATCCACGTCTCCGACTATTGGAAGGATGGCGAGATGGTGGCCCAGCACCTTCGGTTCCAGAAGCCGAAGGATTTCCGTTGGAGAGGCGAGGCTAATGTTGACAGCCTTCCTCTCTATGGTCAGTGGCTCTGGTCAGGATCAGGCAAGCGCATCGTCATCACCGAGGGTGAGATTGACTGCCTGACCATCTCCTCTCTACAAAAGAACCGCTGGCCTGTTGTCTCCTTGCCCTCCGGTGTTCAGTCTAGCGAGGCAAGCATCCGCGCTAACCTTGAGTTCCTCTCAGGTTACGAGGAGATTGTTCTCTGCTTTGACAGTGATGAACCCGGACGCCTCTTTGCACAGAAGTGTGCCGAGATCCTACCGCCCGGTAAAGCCCGCATCGCTCACCTTCCAATGAAGGATGCCAATGATATGCTTAGGGCTAACCAAGGCGGTCAGCTTCTTCAGGCCCTCTACGAGGCGAGATCATACCAGCCTGATGGTATCCTCCATGTGAATGACATCACTACAGCTGACGTTAACAGTCAGTCGCAGTGGACATTCCCATGGCGATCCATCACGGCTGGTCTGATGGGGCAGCGCAGCGGTGAGATGACGCTCATCGCATCTGGCACAGGTTCTGGTAAGTCTACCATCGTTCGTGAGCTGGTGTATGATCACCTCTGTCACGGCCGTAAGGTCGGCGTGCTGATGCTAGAAGAGACACCACAGGAGACACTTGATGACCTGATCTCTCTCAGAGTCAACAAGCCTGTGCGTCAGATCAGAGCAGGGCGTGAGCTTAACCAGCTGCTTGAGTCAGAGGGTAACAACCCTGTGTCTTTCGGCTTCGTTGACAACCTCACTGACGAGGAGTATCAAGAAGCTAAGCAGTGGTTCGGTCACACCGGGCTGTATGTCTATGACCATCACGGCACTAACGAGTTCGGTAGTATCCTCCAACGTGTGGAGTATATGGCTGCCGGTCTCGGCTGTGATGTTATCATGATTGACCACATCACGGCTGCTGTCCAAGGCATGTCCAAGGGTGGTAGTGAGCGAGAGAGTATCGATGAGACGATGAGAACGCTGCGCTCTATTGTGCAGCGGACTGGCGTACACATTGACATAGTATCACAGCTCAACAGGCTGGATGGTAAGGCCGCCGAAGAGGGTGGTCAGATTACCATGAACAACCTTCGTGGGTCAGGGTCGCTCGGCTCTGTACCTAACAGTGTTATTGCTATTGAACGTAACCAACAAGCCGATGACCCAGAAGAACGTCACATCATTAAGGTCCGATCCCTCAAGGGTAGGTTCCACGGTGCGACAGGTGTTGTCGGCACACTTAAACTTGACCAGTCTACCCGCCGAGTGGTGGAAGCAGAGTGGTCAGAACCTCAAGGAGAATCAGATGTCACAGGATCAACCTTCGACGAAGAACTCGAAGCCCGAGCCCAAGGAATCAGCGAAGTCACAGCCTAAGGCTGAGTACAAGCCGTTGCCTTATCTTAGAAACGTCACAGAACAGGAAGAACCCCGCTGGCAGATGAGCCAGTTCTCCCCCTTCGATGTCTACCAAGATATGCAGGCGCTGATCACCAAGGTCAATGAGCTTCAGACGGCAGTGAACTTCTTTATTCACAACGCTAACACCAACTGTAACTACGATTGCACCGGCAACAAAGATTGCCCTAAGTAAGAAACGGAGAGACCATGCCGCGTTATGTATTCGATATTGAGGCGGATGGCCTTAACCATCTTACTATCAATCGTAAAGGTCAAACCGTTCCGGGGGCCAGCAGGGTACACTTGCTGGTCCTTCGGGACATTGACAACCCCAAGGTTACTTTCGTCTACCGCAATAACCCTAACGAGGACACCATCCAGCAGGGGTGGGACAGGCTCAAGGCTGCCGATGCAGTCATCGGTCACAACATCATAGGCTATGACCTTCCTGTCCTCCGCCGCTTGTACGGTGGTGAGGTACAGGGGCGTGTTGTTGATACGCTTGTCATGGCTCGTCTCCTCTGGCCTGACAGAAAGAACCACCCCTATGGCGGTAACTCTTTGGCAGCGCTAGGTAATCACCTTGGCTGTTACAAGGGCGACTACGATGGTGGCTGGGACCAGTGGTCACAAGAGATGGAAGAGTACTGTGTTCAGGATACGCTTGTGTCTTACAAGCTGTTCCTATGGCTCGCGCCGCTTGCAAAGCAGTTCACTCCCTCGTCCAAGCTAGAGCATCGTGTCGCTACTATTGTGTCCGACATGGAAGACACCGGTGTACACATCGACGTATCCTCAGCCGAGGATCTTATCCAGAGACTAGAGATAGAGAAAGCCACAGCCTATGACGAACTACATGAGGCGTTCCCGCCACGTATCGAGACACTCAAGACCGTGTCGTACTACACTGACGATCAGGGTAATCAGTACCGGACCAAATCATCAGCGCCTTCGGCTATCCGAAAGACGCTGGTCGCTGGCCCGCTCAAGACCAAGACGCACTCGTTCAATGCTGGCTCGTCTTTGCAGATCTCCGAGAGACTACGTGATTCGTATGGCTGGTCAGCCCCTGTCACCGAGGCAGGCAACCCGAGCATAGGAGAAGATGTACTCAAGACTCTTAAGTTCCCCGAGGCTAAGCTCCTCCTCAAGATACAGATGTGCGACAAACGTCTACAACATCTGACTGACTGGAGCACCCGTGCCCGACAAGGCGGCGGTATCATCCACCCCCAGATCAACCCTTGTGGCTGCGCTACGTCACGAGCTACGCACAGCCAGCCTAACCAGACAGCTGTGCCTAAGGTCACAGGCACTGCTCGTGGTTACGATGGCCGCTATGGCTGGGAGTGTCGCTCACTCTGGCAGCCTAGAGAAGGCTGGCACATGGTCGGCGGCGATGCCTCTGGCCTTGAGCTGCGTATGTTGGGCCATCACCTAGCTAGGTGGGACAAGGGCGCGTATGCTAGAGAGGTTGTTGATGGCGACATCCATACCCTCAACCAGAAGGCTGCTGATCTTCCTACCCGTGACGATGCCAAGACGTTCATCTACGCCACATTGTATGGCGCAGGCAATGGCAAGATCGGTACAATCGTAGGCAAGGGCTCACGTGAGGGCGGTAAGATTCGTGATCGTTTCATGTCTAAGATTCCTGCGCTAGAAAAGCTCACGGCTTGGACTAAGCAGTGCGCTTCCGAGCGCAGCTTTATCCCGCTACTGGATGGCAGGCACGCGCCTGTCAGGTCAGAGCACTCAGCACTTAACGTCCTGTTGCAGGGCGATGGCGCTATTGTTATGAAGGTAGCCATGTGCGCTCTAGCCAACAAGCTACAAGAGCGTGGCTGGTACAGAACCAAATGTTTCTTTATGCTCTGGGCTCACGATGAGTTCCAGCTGCAAGCACACCCAGATATTTCAACCGAGGTCGGAGAGATGGTTGTTGAATCCATTCGAGAAGCAGGCAAGAGACTACGTCTTGCTTGCCCCCTCGACGGAGAATACAAGATCGGAACCTCTTGGGCAGAGACCCACTAAGGAGATTAGTAATGAAGATCATTGCATTGGCTGGTATGGGTAAGGCAGGTAAGACCACGGCGGCTATCGCTATGGCAAAAGCCTTGTTCGATGAGGGTTACACACCAATCCTTGAGCACTTTGCAGGCCCGCTCAAGGACGCATCCCACTCCCTTGGCTTTGTCAAGGATGGCGAGTACGACCACCTGTATCGTAAGTTCTGTCAGTTCGTAGGTGAGACAGCTAGAGAAGAGAGCCCTGAGTGGTGGGTCAACCTAATGGCCGAGAGGCTTGATGACATAGCTGATCAAGAGGCATCAACCATTGGTGCAGAGAACTGGCACGAGCGGGTCGTCCTGATCGATGACATCCGCTACGAGAATGAGCTGGCTCTTGTCAAGAAGTACAGCGGTAAGATTGTGTTTGTCTCTGCTCAGAGCAGGCTCAAGGATCTTGATGCAGAGTGGAGGCAGCACCACAGTGAGAGGCTGGCTCGTCTGTATGAGAATGGCGAGTTCGAGGACGAGCTGTTCGACACCACCGTATCCAACAACTCAGCTAACGATCTAGAGAGCTTCAAGGCTGTTGTGTCTAGCTTAGCCGTTCAAATGGTAAACACAGTAGGAGAATGTTAATATGATTGCAGTAGTAGACGCTGACTACTTGGTGTACAGCATGGCCGCATGGGCACAAGACAACCAAGCCAACCAGTTCGAGATGATCGAGAGAATCGAGGAGAACCTTGAGGAGTGGCTAGAGAAGGCAGGCTGCGAGCACGCTGTCTTTGCCTTCAGCTGTTCCAGAGAGGACAACTTCAGGAGAGATGCCTACCCGCCCTACAAAACGAACCGGACGGCTGAGGCCCCAGCTATGCTGAGGGCAGCCCGAAAGTCTATTGAGTCGGTGAGTAAGACTATTGCCCTGCCTAAGCTAGAGGCTGATGATATCATGGGCATCCTCGGAACCGGGCCTAGAGCTAGGAACCTCGTCCTGATCTCATCTGACAAGGACCTGAGAACTATCCCCGGATGGCATCTCAACCCCCGGAAAGATGAGGCCCCTGTTAGGGTCAATGAGGACGAAGCCTTCCGCCTGTTCCTGCTCCAGTGGCTCACAGGGGACACAGTCGATGGCTATCGTGGTATCAAGGGGGTCGGTCCTGCTAAGGCTGAGAAGATCCTTGACCAAGAGGGTGGGCCTAGTGCCCAGCTGGTGGTCGAAGCCTACCTTGAGGCGGGCTACACCTATGAAGAAGCACAGGAGCAGGCCGTGTGTGCCCGTATCCTCCAGTCTGAGGACTGGGATAGCGAGACCAAACAGGTGATTCCTATGGATCTTAGAGCTAAAGGATGGTACACAGATGAGTCGTAATACAAGAGAATTGGGGGTAATAGAGAATGATGATGATACCCCAGTGTCTTTGGGGGTAATAGCTCTGGTCCCTGCGGCTGGAAAAACCCCGTTCTGGGCTCGTAAGCTGGAGTTTTCCCACATTGTCCTGATTCTTAACGGGGTGATATGGGATCAACCCATCAAAGGGACAGGCGCAGCGTACATTGCCGACGAGTGGATGGACGCAGCTGGTAGGGAGCGAGACTTCTTCAGCGTGAGCCTGTCCATGCCCGACCACAGCCCCGAAAAATTCAGGGCCGCGTGTAAAGAGATTGAGAACAAGAAAGGCCAGCCCATCCGAACCGTGCTGAGAGCACTGAGGATGTGGCCCAAGCCAGCGTGGAACTGCGTGTCACCTGTCAAGGTGGTACTCGGATCGCTTGGTATTGAATTGGAATCGGAGACACCAGATGGCATCATCAGAGAACTTGCTTCCACTAATTGAAGCAACCGTTTCAAAAGCGTTGGTAGAACAGCTTGAGAAATGGGCTGACTTCATGATTAAATCGTATGAGTTCAGTCCTACCTTCACTGGTGAGGACGCGCTCAAGACAGCGGCAACGGCTCATGGTATACGAAAGACCGTGGCTCAGCTTCGGGCGGTTTACAACTCACAACAGAACACAAAGGAAAGCCCACATGGCGGAGATCAAGAACGAGGCGGGGGAGATCGTTGGGGGTCTGCCGGAACCCGACCAACAGGAAGGTATTATCCGAGCTCAAAACGCTCGCCGTCTAGCTAACCGCAGACGGGCGGCATCTATGGCGATGGATATCAACCGGGTGTCGGGCTCAGACCTAGACAGATACGGTGACCCGAGAATGCCTGCCCTTAGTGGTGACATGAACAGCGACGGTGTCGTTGACCAGTCCGACGTGGACTATGTCACTGGCTCATGGGGTGGTAGCGGGGCGGCTGACCTGAACGGAGACGGTGTCGTTGACGGTCAGGATCTTGCTGCTATTCTCGGCAACGTGGGGCAGACTCAACAGGGTCTTGGTGGTGTCTTCGAGACGCTACAGGACGTACCTGACAGGGTTGTCCCCGGCAGCAGCGGCCTTTCAATGCAAGACGCTATGGGTTTCCTACAAGCATTTAACTTTGACCCTCAGTCACACGTCCTTGGGACGAACAGCTTCCTCTCCTCATGGGGAAGTTTCAACATGGGACTGAACAACCCTTAAGGAGCGACTATGAGTTCGCAGAATGAACGCTCCCTAAGGGAGTGGTACGAAGAGCTTGACCGTGACCGTGTCACCCTCCTAGATAGAAAGCGCGAGCACTCAATGCTGACGCTCCCATCTATCCTGCCTTGGGAAGGCCGCGTAACTAACACACCCCTTGATGTCCCTTACTCTAGCTCTACTGCTGATGGTATTAACTCCCTTGCGAGTCGTATCATGGGCGTAGTGCTGCCTCTAAACGGGCAGCCTATCTTTGAGATTGGCAGCGTCACTCCCTTCAACCCTGAAGGAACAGACGACACAGAGCTTATGGATGTCATGTCCCGTTTTGGTCGCTATACTATGCGACGACTTGGGCCAACCAACCTACGATCCCAGCTGAATCTTCTGTATGCTCACCTGATTACGGTCGGTGACTGTATGCTTGAGATGGATGAAGACTTGAACGCACGTCTATATCGTGCTGACCAGTATGTTGTCCGCCGTAAGCACGAAGGCGATTGGGTTGACATCATCATTAAAGAGATGGTGCTTCCTGAGTTCCACGAGCAGCTTAAGCCTTACATGTCCCGAGCAAAGTCGGGGACAGAGACACCCTCGTTTTCTAAAGAAGAAGACTGGGAAGCCCTCTACACCCACGTACATAAAGATGCTGTTACCGGTGAAATCACCAAGACGCAGTCTTTCAGAGACGGGCCTGTTGGTAAACCTGAAAGCACCCCGGTTAGCCGGTGGATGCCTTGTCGTTGGAAGTCTATGATTGGTGAGGCTTATGGCACATCACTCGTAGAAGATAACTTCGGGGATATCCGATGTGTTGACGCGCTTTCAAAGGCGCTGCTCGACGGGACCCTGCTTAACGCGGAGTATCGATGGGGTGTAAACCCTGCTGGTATCACCGAGCTACAGGATCTCCTTGACTCAGTCAACGGTGACTTTGTACCTACCTCACCCGGCGACGTTTTCCCACTACAGTTCCAGAACGCAGCGCAAGTCGCCGCAACACAGGAAGCTGTTGTCTACAGGGAGAGCGTCCTTAGCCGTAAGTTCCTCAAGCGTGCTACGCGAGACGCTGAACGAGTCACCGCCCGCGAGGTAGTGATGGATGCTCAGGATCTCGAAGGCCAGCTCGGAGGTATCCTGTCGATGGCGGGACGTGAGGTACAAGACCCCCTTGTTCGTTGGACACTCTACATCATGGGTAAGCAGAATCTTATCCCCCCAGAGATCAGCGAAGAAATTGAAAACCAACTAGGACTTGTTAAGCTGTCTATTAAGGCAGGTCTTGAGGTCCTTCAGCGTGAAGCCGAGCGAGAGAAGCTCGACGGCGCGATGGAACGAATGCGTAATTTACCACAGGATGCAATGCAAGCATTCAACTGGCCTGCAATCGCCCGTGACTGGTGGCAGTCAATGGGTCTGGAAACTTCTGGTCGTATTAGAACCGACGAAGAGATCCAACAGATGCAGGCTCAACAAGCACAACAGCAAGCAGCTATGGCTGCTGCACAGAACGCTGCCTCTGGCGGCATGAACATGGAGACCTGATATGCCCGGATTTGCAAGACGCGGTGGTGGTGGTGGCGAAACAGCTAAAAGAGGCGGGGCAGCACGCCAAGCATCTAAGAGTTATAGTAAGTCAGCGGGAAAGAAAAAGTCTAAGCCCAAAAAGACAGCTACGAAAGACCTGAAGAAAAAGAAGATCAGCTATGGCAAGTAAAAAAGGAACGGGCAAAGGCAAAGGCAAAGGCGCTTCTAAAGGAAAAGGGTCCGCTTCCAAAGCACGCCCAACAGCGGCTCGAAGCAGCGGCTCGTCGAATAAGGCTCAGGGGAACAAAGGCCCTCGACAAGAAACTAACCCATTCGATGTCGTAGCTCCTGCGGGCAGTGATATTAAAGAGAACTTTGACCCCCGCGCACCACGGGAAAAGTTTCCGGATGACGGTTTTACATGGCCGGTTCCTGAAGACGGGGGTATTGTTCCTGATATGGATACGTGGTTTGCTTATCAGCAACATCTTGACAGGAAGCAACAGATTAAAGACCTTGTAGATGGTTGGATGGACCAGTGGACTAAACCCAAGAAGCCTAAGCCAGCGGGTGGCGGTGACAACGGTAAACCTCAGCCCGTACCTCCAGAGGCTCCTAATGCACCGTTCTTCATCACACCAGACACGGGCGCATACGACCCTCTCTCTGATGACACTCAGGTTTTTCCCCTCTACCGTTTTCCGAGAGGTACAGACCCCGGATACAAGAAAAAAATCAGGGATCAGATGAGGGATAAAAAACGGGATGAAAATAATAATGGGACTGGCGGTTTGTAATGGCTAAAAGTAAAAAGACAGGCAGCTCTCCTGCCAAAGGTAAAGGCTCTGCATCAAAAGGCAGAGGCGGTATGAGTGCCAAGGGTAAAACGGCATCACGCCGACCAGACAACAGAAGCGCTCAGGAGTTTTCTCCTGACTTTTACTTTGTTACACCGCATGGAGATAATCAATTCATCCCCGTCTCGCTTCCTCCCGACTGGAAAAACCCTCCTAATACACCGTTCCCTATTAAGATGCCCGCAATACCCGGATCACCGATTCCAAGTATTCCAACGTTAGTGCCTATTCCTAATCCTAACTATGATCCAAAGAAACCTACGTCTATTCCTGCGGGGCCAAGACCACCATACAGACCTAAACCGAACGCAATACCCCCCGGTTATTACGGTCCGGGTGGCACATGGAACCCCCTTAGAAGACGTGGTAAGTAACACATGAAGGAGAGACAATGATTGAAGAAAACACTCCGCCAGCACCTGCGGATACGCCCGAAGCAAAGGCTGTTGCCAATGTGGAAGTGGCGATGAACAACCCTGCTATGGTTCCTGATAAGTTTAAGAACGAAGATGGTAGCGTCAATGGCGATGCCATGCTTCAAAGCTATCTACACATGGAACAACGTATGAGTGGTGTCCCTGTATCAGAAACTCCCCCGGCAAACGAGCAGCCTCAGGCTGTCACCGACCCGAGTCAGGCTCTGAAGACAGAAGACACTGCTGATGCGGGCAGTATTGCAGAAGCCTTTGATGGGCCTGCTGCACCGGAAGGCTCAGACCTGTGGAAACAGGTAGAAACAGAGCTTTCAACGGGTGGTGAAATTACACCCGAAACCTTTAACGCCCTCAAGCAGGCCGGTGTGCCTGAAAGCCTCATTGCGTCAGCGGCCTATGGCCGACAGGCAAAGATGAAGTCCGACATGGACAACGCTTACGAGATTACGGGTGGCAAGGAAAGTTTTGATGCTACTATGGAGTGGGCAAAGACGAACCTGAGCGAGGCTGATAAGGCCACAATGTCTCAGGGTCTCAAAGGCCCTAACGCCCTGATGATTCTTCAGGGTCTTCATGCTAAGTACCAAGCCAGTGCTGAATCAAGCGGTCAGGTAAACACCGGATCAACAGGACAGCCAGCCTTGGGACCAGCAGCCGACCGGATTGTAGCGTTCACTTCGCCCCGCGAACAACACGCCGCAATGTCTGACCCTAAATACGTCAGTGACCCAGAATACAGAGCCAAGGTAGACATGCGATTACAGCTTAGTGCTGGCATTCGTCCTGAACACCTCGGACCTAGATAATATGAAGCCTATCCTTGAAAAAGGGTAGGTTTTTTTATGACACTACAACCCTCATCCAAGCCTTTCGAGCTTCTTGGCTGAGCTGCGTAGTTTGCAACGGCCCGTTTAGGCCCACATGTTGTGGACAACCTAGTGAGAGCGGACAACCAGCTAGTCAGTTACATTAAACAAACATTAGGAATTAACAATGGCTAATACATCCGCTATTAGATATTCACAGAATGCCGCTCTCGCCAGCCCTTCAGTTGGTGACCTTTACCTCCCCGTATTTGGCGGCCAAGTTCTCACCCGATACTCAGAGTACCTCGGGATTTCGTCAATGGTCCGCCGTCAGCAGATCATGTCCGGCAACACTGCTAGGTTCCCCCGCCTCGGCGGTATCGGGGCTGAGCGCCACGCCGCTAACACCCAGCTTCTCGGCCTCTCGGCTGAAAGCACCGAGCTTTCGATCTCTCTTGATGATCGTCCAATGGTCTCGCACTTTGTCATTGACGATGTTGACCAGATGCTGACTCACTTCGAGTCACGCTCGCACTGGGCGATGGAATGTGGTCAGGCTCTTGCCGAAGCGCAGGACCAGAACACCCTCCGTCTTCTGATCAATGCCTCACGCGAAACCCCAACCACCATGTACGGTGGCTCAAGCTCCGCCTTCCCCGGCGGTGGTATTGACGGCGCTGGTACTGCATCAACGGGAGCTTACTCGGAGGCAACTGCTGTTACCGCTCCTACCCGAGCTGATGTGGGTGTCTTCTTGACCCAGCTTGATGCGATTCAGATCCGTTTCGATGAAATGCGCGTCCCCTTTAACGACCGTACTGTCTGTACTACCGTTAAGATGTGGCACGCCCTTCGTCAGTACGGTTCGCCGCGAAGCAACACCGACCTTGAGAACGGTATGGTCCCTCTGTTCATGGCTGACAACGGAACCTATGGAGCTAGTGCCAACCAGCAGCAGTTCCCCGTTATGTCACCCGACTTCCAGCAGGGCATCGACTTCAACGGTATGCAGATCTATCGAACGAACATTCCGGTGTTCGGTCAGAACTACAGCACTGACGGCGATGAGGCTAAGTATCAGGGCGACTTCACGAAGACCATTGGTATGTGCTTCCAAGCTGACGCTTGCGCTGTTGTTGAGAAGATGGCAATCACTGCTGAAATGGACCGACAGGTTTCATACCAGAACGATCTCTTCGTTGCGAAGATGCTCTCTGGTGGCGGAACCCTTCGTCCCGAGTGCGCAATCGAAATCTCAAACGACTGATCCTTAAGGAGGATTAAACTATGGATACTTACAATTACACGAATGGTGCTCCTCTCCTTGGGGACGAGCGACCAGCGGATCGCCGTAACCTCCTCGCAAGTGGTACGTCTGTCGAAAAGATTAACCTCACAAGCGCTACTAACGATGTTACTCTTGGTACGGCTGGTCTCGCAGACCTTGGCGCGGTTTCTAAGGACGCACGCGGTGTCTACCGTGTGTCTTATCAGGGCACTACGTCCGGTGACGGCCTTGGTGCTTGGAACTACTCTGACTTCGTGATCTACGAAAACACGGCAGGTGTCTACCTGACCGCAGCTCAGGCTATCGACTCCTCCGAAGCTGGTAGTGCTACTGGTGATGCCGATGACGCCGATCTTCGGGCATCAGTTGACACCACCGTCTTTGGTGCTGCAACCCTCAACGGCAGTGGTCCGGACAGTAAGGCAACGGTCTTCGTTGCTACCGCTACTAACGTGACTCACGCTGCTGCGTGGGGCGCTGGGAAGGTGCTGAAGGCAGGCAACGTCTACATTCTTGACGCGCTCAGTGCTGCAAGCCGTACTTGGAAGATCGAACGTATCGGTTAATCCGGTACTACAACTGAATATATGCGGGCCTATCCCCTTCACGGGGGGTAGGTCCTTTCTCTCCTCTCATCTCGCCCTCTAGGTGCTTCGGTATCTAGGGGGCTTTTTTATTTAACCCTTACGGAGGCGCTCATGGCTACCATTCAAGAAAAGCAGCTTGCTCAGGCAGCCGGTCAGGCATCCTCAGCCACTATGTACTCTCCCGGCTCAGGCGAAACAGCCGTGATTAAAAACTTGACAATTGCCAATGTCACAACAGGGGTGTCTACCTATAGCATCTATCTAGATGATAACGGTACGACCTATGGCGACGCAACCGCGCTGTTTAAGAACATCCCAATCGCCGCAGGAGAAACTCATATCCTGTCTGTCTACTGGCCTATGAACGACGCGGCAGGCAACCTCGCGGTACAATGTGCCGTGAATAACGACTGTACCTTTACCGCCTTTGGTCTGCTAATTACGTAAGGAAACACCATGCCAGTTCGCGCTCGTGAAACGAATGATCGTCCGTCCGAGTCTAGAATTCGGCAGATCATACGTAAAATCTTGAACCAAGAAGTCCGTCGCCTGTTGGACGCTAACTCAAGCGTCCAGTCTCAGGTCACAACGAACACATCCAACATCTCAGCCGTAGTCTCTGTCAACAGTTCACAGGCTACGGAGATCGACAACCTTGAACGCCGGTCTGCGGCCCGTAACACCTCTGGTATTACCAAGACAGGCCAGCTGTCGTTTGACGATCTTGAAAATATAAGAAGGTTTTCACTCTAATGCCTGATCACAATCTCACTAAACTTGAAGCGGTCAACCGGATTCTCCGGGCCGCTAGAGAGCACCCCGTTTCGTCTCTTGGCTCTGCTACCCAGAACGACTCGCTCCTTGCCGAGCAGATTCTCGACGATGTTCTTACCCGAGAGCAGATGACTGGCCTTCATGTGAACCAGACCGAAGCCTCGTTTACCCGAGGCACTGATAAGAAGGTTCTTTTGCCTAGCAACACGCTCGGTGTAAAGGGCTGGAACCAGCATGTCATGAAGAACTACTACCACAAGGAGGTTAACGGCAACGTCTACCTCTTTGATGCCGACCACCAGCCAGCCACCTCGGACTTTTCTAGTGCCGGGGCTGACGAAGCAACGGCATATGTCCGCATCACGTGGAGAGCTACGTTCGAGGAGCTTCCTGCTGCCTATCAGTTCTCTATTGTAGACCAATCTGCTGTTGAATACCAAGAAGCTGTGCTAGGGGACAACTCCCTTGGATCAAAACTTGAGCAACGGGCAGGAAGAAGCCGCGCAATCGCTCGCTCATACGACATGCGCTACCGACCTAAGAATCAAATCGAGGATGGGCGTAGTAATGTCCAGCGTAGCGGCATGGCTGTTCAACGCTCGTGGCCCTATAACGACCTTCGGAGACAATAATGCCTATCACCACTGTACGTGTTCCTTCCTTCATGGGGGGAGTTAGCAAAGTATCCATGGCCCAACGCTCAGCTATTGAGATGGAGGCTATGGAGAACGTAGACGTTGACCTTTCTCGTGGAGTCACGAAGAGAGCGGGCACTGAACACGTTACGCCTAGTACAGATGGTGACACTAACGGCTGCCTTCCTGTGGTGGACCCGACCGAGGACGCTCATATCTTCTGGATCAACCGATCCGAGACGGAGCGCTTCATGGGTATCATCAACCCTACGGCAGCGGGCACGGGCACAGCAGGCGACCCCAACAACATCATTCAGATCTTCAACATCGTCACCGGTGCTGAGGTTCCTGTACACGCGGTTATGGCAAATGGTAATGAAACCGCTATTGGTGGCGTGGACGGCCAAGGGCTTGGAGACAATGACCCACTCGTCGTGGCTCTTGCTGCGTACCTGACTAACGGAACCCAGACCCCACAGCAGCGATACAGAACGCTGACGGTTGAGGACGGGACGTTTATCCTGAACCGGTCTGTTACTACAGCGGTTGAGGGTGTTGCTATTACCTACCTTGATGGGGTCGGGACAGCATCAACCGATAGGGTCCGCAACCAAAACAACGTTAAAAACGTAACCGCTTGGTCTGACTTTCTACACCCACCTGTTGATGTCGCGACTTACCCCGATAGAGCTGTTTTGATTTCTAACAACAGCGCCAATAATATATCTAACGCAGCGATTTGGTACGCGACTGATGATGATGTCGGCCTGCCTCAGGGCTTTTACTGGGCTACATCGGCTCTCCAGCCCCCATGGTTTGAGCGCCTCCCAACGGAACTGGCTAACTCTTTCCTCAAGCGAGAGACTATGCCCTTGCTGATGAAGTACGTTACGACCGGGACCCCCCGATTTGTGGTTCAGGCCGTAGAATGGGAACCCCGTAAGTCAGGCGACAGCGGTACAAACCCTGGACCCACCTTCATTGGTAATGCTATCGACGATATTGCCTTCCATCAGGGACGGCTGTGGTTCGCTTCAGGCGAGCGTATCGTTAGCAGCCGTGCAGGGGACATCTTTAACCTTTGGATCGACAGTATATCTCTGGTCTCAGATGCAGACCCTATCGATGACGCGATCCAAGGCACACGTATCTCAAACATCCGGCTATTGGAGTCCTTCCGAGAGTCCTTGATCTTGATAACGGACGGTGCAAGGCAGGTTGAGCTACGAGCCAACGGCCCTATCACCCCGCAATCATATCAGATGTACAACTCTACTGATATCTTCTCCGCTAACTACGTAGAACCTACCCGACTCGGGTCTTCTATGTTCTTTGCCGGTGAGCGTGACGCATCGAACCTGCTCTGGGAGTATTCTTACTCCCCCAATCAGGTGTCTAACGTCGCGGCAGACCTGACTGAACGGGTGCATGGGTATATCCCTGCCGAGGTTCATTGGATGACCGCATCAGCGTCTCACAACCAGATCTACATGCTGAGCCTAGCAGACACAGACTCTATCTATGTCAACACTACAAGCTACAGCGGACAAGATCGAGTTCTTAACTCGTGGTTCCGGTGGTCATACCCCGGAGCTACCAAGATCAGGTCCGTTGAAGTCTTTGATGATTACCTGTACATTCTTGTGGAACGTAATCTTGGTAACGACGCAGAGGACGGAACCTTCCTGTTCCTTGAGCGTCAGCCCCTAGGCACTCCTGCACAGGAGACCGAGGGCACTCAGACTCTAAACTTCTCTGTCCGAGCTGACCGTAAGGTAGCCGTCAATGGCGACTACATTCCCGGCAGTAACGAGACAGTGTTCATCCTTCCCTACAACGGCTTTGCCGACAACTACCAAGTTGTGGCTGGCCCGCTGTTTGACACCACAACCATTAAGGCCGCTGGGTCAGAAATTGCTGTGGTAAACTCCGGTACGTTTCAAGATGGTATCGGCGTGGGTATAGGCGATGAGTCTGATGTTACAGACCACTACCAACAGGTCACCGTAACAGGGGACTGGTCAAGGAACGCTGACGGCACAGCCGCCAAGTGTTTGGTAGGAGTTAAGTACGACTCAAGCGTCAAGATGTCAGAGCAGTTTGCTCGTGACGGGCAGGGCGCTCCTGTACACGGTAACAACCACCTGTCTCGGATGCGTCTTCGCCACCGGGACTCTGGAGGTTACTCGGTCAGGGTCACCCCTGAGGGCCGTACTCCTTTGATCCACAATTACTATGTACCTTTCATTGGCTCAACCGCTTTGGACAGCACCACGCTGTCATCGTTCGGTGAGTTTCAGTTCCGCGTGATGTCTCACGCTAGAAACACCACCATTGAGCTAATCAATGACACCCCTTTTCCAACTACATGGATCGACGGCGATTTCGATACGACCTTCGTTCCTACTTACTCACCTGTGAGGTAATATGGCAGAATTTCAAAATGAGATTGGCGGACTGGCTACCGGCTTTGCTGAACTAAGCAGCCGCGCCACCGCTTCAAGCAACCTTCGCAGGCTAGAGATTGCGCAGGGAAACGTAAACGCAACCACTGACCAGATCCAGCTGGAAGAAACTACTCAACGGCAAAACATTGCCAGAGAGTTGGCTATGTTCTCTGGATCTCAGGCCGCCGCCCGAGCTTATCGTGGCGGTGGCTCAGTTGGCTCAGGGTTTGCAATCGATAGCGCAGCCGCTGCTCATGCGGCTGACCAAGCTGCTATCGTAGAGGCTAACGCTGCCAACAAGGAGATTGCTGTCATCGCCGCTAATCAGGTAATGATGGATGACCCTGTTCTCGCCGCTATTCAAGGCGGAGTCGAGGGCATGAACATGGGCATGGGCATCGCAAACGCTTTGCTGTCTGAGGCTTCGGTGCGTCAGCATCAGTGGTCACAGCAGATTAGCAGCGGCGGAGTCAACGCCCCATCATCGTATCAGAACTACATTTCATCTATTCTAGATATCCCCGGATTCGACATTAACGATTTCTTGGGGGATATTGACTTCGGTTAGGAGCCATAATGGCACGTAAGGAAGATAGCACTCCCCTCAACAAGGGAGTTGGATCAGTCTCCGCAGGCTTTACAGCTCCGCAGGTGCGAGTTGCAACTCCCGGTCGTAACCAACAAGCTCAGCCAACTGAGGCAGAGAGATTCAGAGACGCAATGTTTTCCTTTGGGAGAGGAATTGTTGGGGCGGCACAAGGCCGCGCACAGATTAACAATGAACTAAAGACGCTGAAAGAACGCAGCTACAACAAGGTTGAGCGAGAGCTTAACCGGCACTCAGCAGCGTTTCAGAACCAGCGCCTTCGGAAAGCAGACGAGGTTCGTCGGCAGATTATTGAAGACAGTGAGTGGCGTGGTCCTGAGTGGGGTGAGCGAGAGCTTCGCACCCGGATGAACAACGCCCCGAGTCAAGAAGAGTCAGGTGTCTATGCCAATAGCTGGAAGAGGGCTTATTCTTCTATCGACCGTACTAACAAAGAAGAGTACAGGCAGAAGTTTAACTCCGCAAAGATGTCGGTAGAAAAGGGCGGTCTTGCTCTTGTTGCACAGATGAACGAAGACCCAGCCCTTAAGGCCACCCTTATCGGGGACGGGACAAACATTGGCCGTCGTGTCCAAGACTGGGCGCTTGCGGAAATGGCTGCCGCTTCCGACCTCAATGAGCTAGAAGAAGCAGACGCAGAAGTCTTGACCCACAACATTATTACGTGGTCAGCAAATGTTACTGAAAATCTTCGTCAAAGACACGTTTTGGAAATTGAAAAATCTAACACCTTCAATGGTGGTCGGCAGCTAGAGGCAGACACCATGTCTACGGTCCTAGGTGACCAGACGGTCGGAGACCTTGAGGCTCAGATTGGCGTTACTCTGACCGAGAAGCTGAGCCATCTTTCCCCTGAGCAGCAGGTCGAAACAGTTCGCAAGCATATCCGCAGCACCATCTCCAACATGGCAGGCGGTCGTTATGGTATCGACGCAGGCGGTGACATTGGCCGAATCAAAGAGCTTGCGAGCATAAAGATCGACGGCGGTCTTGTGTTTGCTCCTGCCGAGCAAGAGGCAATGCTTAATGCTGCGCTACAGTCAGGACAGAAGACGGTCGATAACACAGCTCAGGCTGCTATCGTCCGACTGCAAGAAGCAACCCGTATCCCTGTCGCTACAGGTGATGGTGTTATTCACCAGCGGGGTAATCTTGGAGCACTCCTTGACCGAGATCAGCAGGGCTTTGATTCCTATGACCGTGAAGAGGCTAGAGTTATTAGGGAGCTTAACCTGACAAGTGAGAACCCCTCTACCGAAGAGATCCTTCTTAGGCAGACAGTTCGTGATAGGTTTGAAGCGGCCCGACAGAGCCAAGCCCGTCTCCATCTTAAAGACAACGGCGACCAGCAGGTTTATGGCGGCTACTTTACAGGCCAACGAACCGGTCCCGGTGGCGCAAACAGGGCTTACAGGCATGACCCTTTATCTCGGTTCCGAATGAGCGGTACAGAGCTTGGTAATCTTGATCTGCTTCCTGTCGGCGTTGATGAAATTGCTGGTATGCGCCAGCATGTGGGGCAGTTTATTCCTGAAGGCAGCGAGGCTCGGGCTAAGCTGGACTCATGGGATGGTCAGCCTCTTGAATACAACGAAGACAACGCTGAGCTTAACATGTATTTTGCGAGAGCAGAAGCATCGCAGTACAATCTTCCGGGTGTTGTAGCAGCGAACGGTTTCCCGTCCGAACGATCAACCCTGTTCATGTCTCGTCTCCAATCAAACAACGAGCACGAGGTTGCCGCTGCTGTTGAGTTCCTTACAACGCTCGCTCCCGGAGCTGGGGGAAGCCTTGACAGTCTTATAGACCAAGCGTCTTCTGCTGCCCCTAATGCTGAAGCCGCTATTATGTGGGCGAGAACTAACTCGCGTCTAGGACAAATGGGTTCAGACGACCCTGTTGCTAGAGCTTCTATGGGCAACGGCGTTCAGACTATTCTTAATTCACCTGATATTAGCACATGGCTTACAGCAGACAGGGTAAGCGATCAAGACACAGTAAGCCAAGGGCTTGCTATTGCTACGTCTCTTGCGGCGGTGTTTCAGGAGAACGGTGAGATAACTCTCAGCGACGAAGCTGGAACAGCTGATCAGATTAACCAAATGATTATGTCGGATACTAATGGTATTGGCAGAAACTGGCGAGTCTTGGCAGCAGCGGGTATGGCCTTAGACCAAGGTCTAACCCCTGAAATGATTGCAAACCAGCTTTATGCTACAGTCCGTAAGGATGGCTATCGACCTCGATCTATCGGTGGGAAGATGCACTTGGTGCAAGACCCCAACGGCTACATCGGTGGCGAAGATTACGCCAATGTCGAAGAACTCGTTGCTGGTAACATGACCGCACCCTTCAATACAGCATATCGCTCGTTCTTGCAGGAGGCTATGGGCCTCAGCGGGCAGCAGACTCCCACCAACCTTATGGAAATGGGTATGCTTGGTAACGACGTGCTTGCTGATCTTGTTGATCCTACTAACAGGCCGGAAGCTGGTCAGCTTCAGGCTAGGTGGGACAGTCAGTATAAGTCTAAGATGAGGATGCTTGAAACTCCTCAGGGTTATGGCGGGGCAATCGTTGAGTTCACTATGAACAACGGCGTGATCCTTGAGCCTGCTGTCAGCACTAACGACGCATACCTTACTCTACCTACCGGCGATCAAGTGTTTGTTCCTGCCGGTACAGTTCTTAACGTAATAAATCCCCTCCTGTTTGAAGCCCCCGATGTTTCTAATACCCCAAGTGCTCAGGGATCAATCGATGATTTTGATGCTTGGACTTATGTTGACGGGTGATGCAGGTAGCAAAGGAAGATTATGTCTCGATTCACAGTTGGCTCTCCTATCTCAGAGCTTCGTTATGGTACAACAGACCCATCAGGATCAACCCCCGACCTCTACTTGGAAGGGGACGCAGTCCAAGGGTTTGACGTAACCGCTGCCCCGCCGGAGCTAGGCTTCTGGGGTGTAACCTTTCACGAGTCTCAGATCAACGCAGCTATGCTTGAGCCGGGTAACATTGCCACATGGCTAATGAACAACCCCGCCTCTCTTGTAGACTCGAACGATGCTGAGTTTGGAGAGAACCGTTTTGTATCCCTTGGCGCTGCAAACATTATGCGCGAGGCAATGCCTGAGGGTTCTCTTCGGGAGGTTGATGGATACCGCGCTTTGTCTAACCGACTGAGCCCGGTCCAGAATGTCAATGAGTTGGACACCATCCTTATGTTCAAGGATGAGAACTTCGACGCAAACGAAGCCGTGGCTGAGTGGACAGCGAATCCGAGTAATAAGATAAAGTCCGCAGCCGTCCAGAGAATCAATGGCCGAGACATGGCCGATGTTCTTAAGGGCGCACGAAACCGTAACCACTTTCACTTCCTCCAGATGCGTGAGCTTCAGGCTGCTAAGGCCAGACAGAACATGGATAACTGGTCGGAAGAATCCAACATCTTTTCTAACACTGCCAGCTACGTTGGTTCGGGTGTGTTTAACTACATCCTGACGGACCCTACTTTCGCACCGAGCGTAGTCTTGCCGGTGGGTGGGGCAGGTAAGCTGGGGCAGGCTGCTGGCATGATCGGCAAGTCTGTCTCCCGTGTCGGTGGTGCAACCGCTGGTAAGGTGGCTACAGCTTTGGCTAAGTCACCCGCCGCAGTTCACACCAGCATTGCCAACCGCATCGGCCATCGCGCCGCTGTCGCTGTTGAGCTTGCTTCTCAGGGGGCAGCGTTTGATGTTGCTATCCAGCAGCAGAGAATCCAGAACAGTGAGGTTCTTTGGGATGACCCGGAGTACCAGACTGAATTCAGTTGGGCCGAGCTTGGTTTGGTTACCGGCATGGGTGCTGCTCTGGGCTTTGCTACAGCAGGGTTTAGTAGAGGCTCATACCAGAACCTCAAGGAGGTCCGAAGGGCTTCTGCTGATGTCGCTGGTGGCGGTAACTCATCACCTATTGCTCACAGTCTTGATAACCTTAACGCTCAGTTCCGAGTAGACCAAGCCGGTGTTCGGGTGCAGCGTGCATCCGAGCGGTTGCTTGGTGATGACTTCAACCAGATGGCTATCTATCTAGATGACGACCTGCTCAGAGAGTCAGGGCTTCACCGCTTTCAGGTGGCTGATGTTATGGAGCGCCTTGCTGACAACGTGGGCGAAGAGGGTCTTGATGCTGTTGCGGTTCACCGTGTCATGTCAGACATAATTGCTGACGCGCGTAAGGTGTCTAAGGCTAAGTCTGACGCTGTTGAAACCTTTGCTGGAAACCAGCTTGAGTCGATTGCGTTTGCTGAGTCCTTGGGCCGCGCTGCACGAGAGCTTCCTAACTCCGCTAATAACTCTGCCGTTCTTAAGAGAGCGAAGGAGATTATGCCCGAAGAACTTGCTAAACAAGAGAGGCGTATTGCTTCTCAGGCTAAGCGTGCTCGACCGGCGGCAGGGCCTGAAGAGCTTCCGTTCTGGAAGGCACAGCTTCAAGAGCTACAGGATGCGGCAGCTCGCCGACGACTGACTGAGGCCGAGCTTGATCACATGGGCACGGTGTCTGGAAAGCTCCAGTCTCTGGGTGAGCCTGACCCTCTTGCTGGGTTTGCTCAGTCAAGAGCGCGGCGCTTCCGAGACGGCTCGACTTTCTCTACTGACCGAGTGGTCTCTGGGTCTTCTCTTACTAAGGCGGTCAACCGTCTGGTCGGAGCACAGGACACTATTAAGATCCTAAAGGCTAACCCCTCTACTTCTGACTCATGGAAGAAGCAGCTAAAGAACGCGCAGGCTACTGTACGCAGAGCTAAGAAAACCATCAAGGACCAGACAGCAAAGGAGGCCGACCGTATTGATACAGTGTCGGGCTCTAGGGTCCGAGAGGTTGCTGAGCGTCTTGTGGCTGACCCTCCTAAAACTAGGGTAGCAAGGGCAGCGGCTCTTGACGAAATCGCTGACGCTGTTGACTTTGGAGCAAACGCTCTAATCGAAGACGGTACAATGATAGGTAAGGTTTTGCAGTCGTGGGGTCTTAGGCAGTTGGGTAATGTTGCCCAGTCTGGCACAGGTCTCAATCAAACTGCTAGATCAACTCTAGGTGTTCTTCGTGAACTTGTTCATGAGTTTGATAACTCGAAGCTCAGGGTAGGCTCGCTTGACCCTAGGTCTCAGAAAGTATACAGGTCTCTTGAAGACATTCGTAATGACATGCAAGTCCGAACCTCTGAGTTGCTCGGAGAGTACCAGCGCATAAACGACGCGGGTAAGTTTGGGTCTGCTTTCAAATTCAGAACGTACAAGAACAACAGGAAAGAATTCGATAAACAAGTAATCCGACACATTACGGGATCAGAGATTTCAACAGACGAAGATGTTATTAAGCTCGCTAAACTTTGGAAGAAGCACGCTGATGACATTGGAAAAACAGGAGCGGCGGCAGGTCTTTACAAACCCACGCCTAACTTCTTCCCCCGACGTTGGAACCCTGCCTCCATCATTCAAAATGAGGACGGCTTTCTTGCAGGGCTGAGCAAGCACTTCACAAAGCAATGGACAGAAACAGACGAGGTTCATCTTGATACCTTGGTTGCAATGGGCCATGCGGAGCGTAAGGTTGTAGATGGCGAAGTCGTCTGGCTTGACGTAGAAGGGCAACCTCTCCCTAAGAACCTTAAGCGTGAAAACCTAAAGGCTGACACTGCTGATGATATCGGCGTAACCGAAGAAGAGTATCTAAAGGGGCTTGTTACCAAGGGCGAAGACGGCTTCACTCCTATGGAGCGAGCCGCTAACCGGGTCAAGGCTAACCTGACCGGCGAAGACTCTTTTGAAATTGGTGCTAACGGTCGTCTACAGACTGTCCGACACAACGGGCCTAAGTCTGAAAAAGGCAGGCAGCTTGAGGAATTGGTGTGGGGGAACAAAGAGCTAGAAGAGTTCCTTGACTGGGACTTTGCTGGCGGTATGTCTCGCTACTTCCAGTCTTCTGGTTTCCGCGCAATGAACACCGCTCGACATCAAGAGCGTTGGGGTATTCCCGGCTTGACTATGCAAGAGACCCTTGACTGGGTAGAAACCCGCATGTCACGTGAGCTTGGGACTGCACAAGAAAAGAGGTCTTGGAAAGACGGGCTTAATAACCTTCGAGAAAAACTCGCTATTGCTGAAGGCCGTTCGCCAACAATGCGAAGCGAGGTTGACAGTGTTCAAGAGTTTGTATCTGACACAGCCGTGTCTGCCGCAGGTGCGGTTTATGGCGGTGGTATTGGTCAGACTATCCTCTCAACCGAAGTTCTTGGTGCTACGCTTGCTAGAATTTACAGCCCCTCTGATGTCATTAGGACACTGGGCCACATCTTCAAAAGCATTCGCGGCTCTGAGAAAAGGCAGTTGATGGAAGTAATTGGCCTGACTGTTCGCCAGTACCGTATGCACAATCTTAAACGGTTCGTTCAGGACGAGAGCTTTGCTGGTAGTTTCCAGTTCGGCCTTGTTCCGCGAGTCCTTGCTCCGTTTGCTGATGTCCGCTGGGGCGCAGACACTGTTCCTGACCTTCTCAAGGCCGGGGCTAATGTCGGCATGACTCTCGGCGGTCTTGACTACTTCTCTAACTTTGCTCGCATCATGCACGTCATGTCGCAGCAGAATGAGTTCGGGAGGTTCTTTGTTGCGGCTGAGAAGCTGACGGCGAGGTTGTCGAAGTCGGCTGACGAGTTGGATGCTGTTGCTGAAGAGGCTTCGGCTAAGGCTTTGGCTAAGGGTGCATCAGAAGAAGCCGTATTTAAGGCAGGCGAAAAAGCCCGGATGAAGGCTTGGACTGGAATGGCTAGGGAAGAAGGCTTTGGAGGAAACTGGCAGGTTGCTGAGAAGATGCAACGGGCTGGGCTTCTGGATGCTGATCGTCTTGCTGTTCTTAGAAAGGCTGGCGCTGCAACCAACAGCTTGAAAACAACAGGCACGTTCCGTCACATGGACATGCTTGAGATTTACCGATACACTGGCTCAAACAAAGCAGAGCAGGAACTGTTCCATGACAGCTTTAACAGGGTCAGGGATATGATGGTCGGTGTTATGAACAAGCGAGTCTCTGAGCAGAGCCTTATGCAAACCCCAACCGGCGCTACCAACCAAGGTGCTCTGGGTAGGGTTGCATACGCTATGACTTCATGGCAAAGATCTTGGTATGACAACAACATCCTTGACGCAGCTCAGATGCCTCTTAAGGCTTCGGCTGGAATGTATGCCGCCTACATGCTTGGTGAAACTATCAACCAAGTTATTAGGGAGTCTTACAAAGGCAGAAGCATTGACGAGACCTTAGACGATGCTCGTGCTAACCCCGGTAACTTTATAGCCAGAGCAGTTACTCGTTTGCCCTTGCTTGGGCACTGGAGTTCTGTTCTTACCCCAACCGCTGACATCTTATTTGAGCCCGAGAATCAAAGGTACACACCTAAGATTGAGGTCGGGCGAAGCGCCGCAACGGGTGCGCTGAACTCAGTAAACAACTTGATTGTTGATACTGTTCAGAGCGCCAAGAACGGCGAGCCTCTAGAGTCTAGCTCTTGGAGGACTGCGTCTCGTTTCATCCCTTTCTACAGAAGCGCTGCTTCTACGCTGGCGCTGACTGGCCTCAGCGCGGCTGGGGTAATCGACAAGGACTTTGTTCCCGGCGCTACCGAGGGCCGGTATAAGAGACGAAGGTACAAGCCTAATCTCAGTAACCTCGACATGCCAGATAACTTTGATCTCGAA
>Ga0209337_1000547_pt1 | contig 30424 bp, 37 predicted proteins | sample LinPmetageLP53_FD_184044 | JGI IMG/M metagenome (GOLD analysis project Ga0209337, IMG submission 184044) | Marine viral communities from the Pacific Ocean - LP-53 (SPAdes) (version 2) | ecosystem: Environmental > Aquatic > Marine > Oceanic | place: Pacific Ocean | collected 2010-02-08 | reverse complement strand
AATACAACAAATATTAAAACCAACACGAGCTAGAGGATTAGATACTTCTGGTAACAACAATCACGCACAAATATATTCAGGTAGAGCATTAGAGTTTGATGGTGTTACTGATTATTTAACAGCAGATGGTGCAGCTTTTCTTGCAGACTCTGATTTTACTATAGCCTTATGGATTAAACGTACTATAGAAGCTGTTCCATATGATGGCGGTCCTGGAGGAAGAGTACTTTTTTCATTTCATGATAGTAGCAATAATAATAGATTGATTGTTTTTATAGCAGGGGAATCAACTGGTACTGATGGCTCTACTGGAGTTGCTGGTAGTATAAAAACTTTTACAGCTTCAAATCTTAATACAGCTAGCACAGCTGGTGCTTTGTCAGGAAGTTGGGAAAGAATTGTATTAGTAAAACAAGGCAATTCTATACAAACTTATAGAAATGGAGTTGCTGATGGAACAATTACTATGGCAGACACAATATCAGGTAGTGCTAAATTTAGTATTGGTCAAGAATGGGATGGCTCTACTGCTTCAGATTTTTATTTAGGAATGATGTCAGATTTTCAAATATGGAACTCTGTGTGGACAGCAGCTGATGCAGAATATGATTACCTTAATCCAGAACAATTAGCATTAAATAGAGGTGGTACATCGCTAACTAACTCTAATCTTAAACTATGGTACCCAATGAATGATGGGCATAGAGGTAATCAGTCTTATGTACTTGATGCTTCTAATACAGGGCTTGGTGATGAAATGATAGCAATCAGTGATTTAAAAGGTTATACTAGCGCACCTGCTGGATGGAGTGTTGATGAATTAGGAGCTGAAGATTCAGTAACTTGGGGTGCTAATGGTGTGAGATTTTATCAAGTAAGCCTTGAAGCACGTTCATTAAGATACACTGCTAATGTTGTAGAAGGTAAAGCATATAAGTTAGTTGTGGTAGTTTCAGACTATAGTGGAAATAGAACATTAAAAATAGATAACTCAGCAACATTTTCTGCTATTACAGTAGATAGTGTTGGAACGCATACATTTAATTTTGTAGCTAAAGCAGACCAAGCTACTTTTATAAATTTTTACAGAGGAAACGGAACTACAGTAGACATAACTATTGAAAGTGTTTCTTTAATACCAATAAACGATAAAAACAACGCAACAACTGAATTTTATGGTGATGAGCAGATAACTGATTCTAAAAATAGAGATTTTGGTTCATCTAGCGATTGGGCTGTTTTGAATATTGCAGGCGGAAGTTTAACTGAACCATCTAATAAATTACAAATAGTAACATCAACAGATGAAGAAAGTGAAGGTACACAATTAGCTATAGCTAAGTTAACAACTCCTGTTGTTGGAAGAACATATAGAATTTCAGTAGAACTTCAACAAACATCTGGTGCTACTACTCCTCAAATAGGATTTCAATTTGCAGGAACAGGAAGTTCTTATTTTAATATATCAGCATCTGCTGTTACTTACATTAAAGATATAGTGGCAGTAAATACTACGGGAAATCTTAAAATTTTTAATACTTCTAGTGCTAGTTCTACTACTTTTACAATAGACGATGTATCAGTTAAAGAAGTAGGTATAGCAACAGGATGGACAGATGCAGACCAACAACTTGATATACCTCAAACAGCATTGCAGTCTTATAATCAGTTAGCTTGGTTTAATGGTGAAAATGATTATCATGTTACATTAGATAGCATAGTTGGAAGTGGTTATGCTGGTGATTGGAGCGTATCTTTTTGGCTTTATGAAGAAGAAAATACTTCTAGTTATTCATGGCCATTAGGACTTGAGGGGAATCGAAATATTCTGACAAAAAATTCTAATACTCGTAATCTTTCCTTTAGAGATTCTGGTAATACTTATCATCTTCTTGCTGATTATGCTATACCTCTTGGTCAGTGGAACCATATTGTAGTTACAGCAACGGGAAATACTTCAATGCAAGGGTATGTAAATGGACAACAATTTACAGCAAATTCTGATATGAGTGATACAGAGTTTAGATTAAGAAGATTTATGGAAGGTTATCCAAATGACCATCTTACTAATGGAAGTATTACAGAAATAGCTTATCATACATCTGTATTAACTGAAGATAATGTTTTAGATTTATATAACAATGGTTTAGGTAAATCTGCTTTAGAAGCTAGTGGTAGTGCAGGACTAACTGGATATTGGAGAAACAATGGTTTAGCTGAGTGGGAAGATTTAAAAGGTAGTAATGATGGAAACTGCCATGCTAATGTTACAGAAACAATGCTTATCACAGCAGGTGTAGACAGTTCAAGAGATTCACAAGGGTTCTTGATGAATAGACAAAGACTTACTAATTGTGTAAATAGTATAAATGAATCAGCATCAAGTATATCAGGCAATTATGAAGGTCAAGTAGTTTTGCATTCTGATACATTAGATATAACAGAAAGTTTTACATTGAGTGGATGGTTTAAGTTTAAAGATTTAGACCAAAGTTACAATTTTTTTAATAAAAAAACTCAGTGGAATGGTGAAGGTTATGGTTTGTACAGAAACACTAATGGTAATATGTATATGGAGTATGCAAAGGATAGTAGTGCTAAACAATTAAGCAGGTCATTTACACCAACTTTAGGAGTTTGGTATTTTGTGTTTTGTACACATGAAGCTAGTGGAAACGATGTAAGGGGTTATGCAGCTGTAACAGATACAAGTTTTACTTCATCAAGCAGTTCAGGAGCTTTAGCTGATGTAGGAACTAATGACTTAGAACTTACTATTGGGGTAGGAACTAGTGGAAATGATGATAATAGTCATATACAATTTTCAGGTCAAATTGACGATTGTTTAATATATAACGGTAAAGCTCTAAGCACAAATGAGTTAATGAGAAACTTTAAAGCAGGTAAAAGGAGTCACAGATAATGGCACATTATGAAATGTATTATTGTATACCTAGCAGTGCATTTAATAGTGCTGTTGGGACTAAAATTAAAGGATTATATCCTATAGTAGAATCAGTAAATGAAGAAACTGAAGAAGTAACTTATAAGTCAGCACCTACATGGCATGAAGTTATATTTAGTGGTAAAGTAGGTCCACCTAGATATTCACACGATAAGTCTTATGTTATTATTAAAGGTGAATGGTCTATGAAAGATGGCGTACTAACAGAGCTTATTGAATTAGGTTATGGTTTAGCTTATCCTAACTTTAGTGTATTAACTAAATCAGAAGCACAAACACTAGTAGCTAGCAATACTTTTACAGGAGAATAGATGTATAAAATAATTGGGAGAAATAAAATATAATGGCTATATTTGTATACTGTAAAGACTGTAAAAAAACGGTAGAACCAAACAGTTGTAAGCATAAAAAAGAGTTATTTCGCAATAACACAAAAAATTATGTAAATATGAGAACTACATGGAGTGGACAAACTCAAGTAGAGTTTAGTACAAAAACAATGGACCAAGACATAGCAGATAGGAATAGCAGATAGTGGCAACATTTAATGAACAATTACAAGATTTGGTAGGAGAAGCAATATCGACAGATACTAATGCTATGGACCAATTTTTAAGAGATGGTCTTAAACAGCTATATAATGTATTACCTCCTGAAAAGTTATTAGAATGTGTTACACATACAGAGCTTAGTAATTCTCCTTCTACACTTTCATTAAGTACTAATACTGTTGGTCCTGTAATGGCAGTAACAAGAAAAGATTCAAGAGGGTTTAATCAAGTGTGTAGACAAATATCTCCAGTAATGGTATCAAGAGTTACCGATACAAGTGATTTAATGCACTCAAGAGAAACAGACCCTGTATATTTTATTAAAAATTCTGTGTTAAATGTTTACCCTGACCCTACTGCTGTTCAAACTGCAGAAGTGTTATTTTTACCACTTACACAAATAGCTCATGGCGATAGCCTTATAGCTAATTTATCTAATGATATGGAATACATTGTAGTATTATATGCTGCAATTAAAATGGCTGAATATTTACTTGCTGCAGAAGAAGATGTAGAATTGTATGTTCCTATGATAACAACTTTAAAACAAGATTATGCACAAGCAGTTCAAACTATAGGTTCAAATAAACCTCAACAACAAGTAGCTAAAGGAGGTGAGCGTGAAGGTTAAAGATTTAGTACAACAAGTAGAGTATACAATGGGAAGACAACCCGAACAGTATATGTTACAACTTATAAATGACGCATTAATGGATATGTCAGGTAAAGTGCAACATTATACTACAGAAAAAATACAAAATTTAAATTCAAAACAAAGATGGTATAAACTAGATGACTCTGTTGTAGATATAACAAGAGTTGAAATTTTGGACAATAACGATAGGTATGTGAAAGTGCCTTTATTAGCAGATTCACATAAATTATTAAAAGATGATACAGACGAATCGTCTGATTCATTAACATAGGAGTAAGAAATGGCAAGTACATTAACAGCCTCAACAATGACAGTTTCTATATCAGAATCTATCACGCTTAATGGAAAAAATCAAGGTGGAACAACAACAAAAACAATTTCATCTATTTCTGAAATAACAAAAAGAATCTTAAGTATTACTACTACTGAAGCTGTAATAGCTACATTTAGTGCAGCTGTAGCTTCTGCTGGACATTATGTTGCAGCTAATGTAAGGTATATAAGATTTACCAATCTTGATGACGCAGCTTTTGTTGCATTAACATTTAGAAATCAAGATAATGATGAAGTATCTATTAAACTTGATTATGGGCAAAGTTTTATATGGAATGGTGATAATGGTAATGGTATGACAGCGGTTATGAACGCAACTCAAGATGCGGATGCTTCTTCTTTTGCAAATTTTGGAAGCTTAACAAACATTCAAGCTGACGCAGAAACTGGTACCGTAGATTTAGAAATGGTTATAGCATCAGTATAGGAGCTTAAATGGCTACAGATAAAAGAAGTTTTCCAAATAATTATTTTGCATGGTATAACGATGATGATAGATTAGCTTTAGTATGTAGAGTATTATCAAATGATACAGTTGACTCTACAGAAACAACTTTAGATAAGTATGATACATATACTGGAAGTAATGTAGCAAGTGGACTTCGCATACATACTCATTCTAAATATGGTATAGTAGAACAAATAACAGATGATTTAAAATCTAATTCAGGATTAGATACTTCATTACATGCATCTATTATAGATTATATTAAGTCAAGATTATTAGAAGATACAGGCGATTTACAAAGAGCTGCATATTATAGAAATAAATATGAAAGAACTATTAAACAATACCCTCACAGAAAAAGCGGAGTAAGGTCTTTATCAGTACCTAAATTATAATATGGATATATTTCAAGTAATAGAACAATTTGGCGTTCCTTTAGCCATGACAGTAGCATTTGGTTATTTTATATGGAAACAAAACAACTGGATTCAAGATGATTTAAAAAAAGATTTAGACGATGCTAATGATAGGTTTGAAGGTATTGTTATAAAGCTTATAGACTCTCAAAAACAAATGCAATTAGAACAAAAAGATATAAAAGCAAGTTATAGAGCAATAGTAGAAATACTTGCTGCATTAAGCGGTAATGGTCTTAAAGAAAAGTTTTTACAAAACAGAAAATACGAACAACACTAGGAGGTATTATGCCAGGAGTAGGAAAGAAAAAATTCCCTTACACAGCTAAAGGTAAAATGGCTGCAAAATCTTATGCTAAGAAAAAAGGTTTAAAAGTAAATGACGCATCTAAGCGTATGAAAAGGAGTTATTAATGAGTTTTATTAAAGACATGGTAAGTAAATATAAAGATGAAATTGTAGAACAAATATTTACTGATGAGCTTCAAAAAAAATTAGTTGATAAATTAAATGAAAATATAAACATTCCATTTATTAATGAAAAAACAGAAGAAAAACATTTAAATACTATATATGATGTAATGGAAGACATAGTAAAGACTGCAATTCAAGAAAAACTTTAAATGCCTAAACAAGTATACCATATAAAAGATTTTGAAGGTGGTATTAATAAAAAAGCTGACCCTAGAGATATAAAAAATAATGAATTAGTAGAAATTACTAACGCTAATGTTTCTAATCAAGGTAGGATAGTAATGTCAGGTGATGGTAAATCTTCTTTTGTAACTGTTAACGCAGAAAATGCACTTGTTAGCCCTACTGATAACCAAGACGGTCAAAATAGATTTGAAAATGAAACGCCTATATCTTCAGGTCATGGGTTATTTTCATTTACGCATGATTATGATTTTAATGATACAACTAATACAATTGAACCTCAACAAATTAACACAGAATTTATATGTGTTAATGATGGTGCAGAAATAGATATTTGGACAGATTATAAAAAATTAGAAGGCAATTACGATAACTGGAAAGATTCTATTATATCTATGGGAACTGTACATAACACAGGTACTGATGGTAATAGTGAAAATTTATTAGATGTAAAGGGTGTAAAACCTATTTATTATAAAGCAGATAATGGGTTAAGAGTTTGTGACGCTAATTTTGGTGAAGAAGAATTAACAGTTACACTTAACACTACAATTAATTCTGACGCTACAGTTGATGTTATAGCTACAGCAGCAACGCATGGTTTAATTGCAAATGAGTATATACAAATAGATTCAGAAGTTATGAAAATTATTTCTATAAGTAACGAAACAATTACTGTAGAAAGAAAACGTTTTGGAACTAAAATAGAAAACCATGATTCTGGTGCTAAAATATTTAAAATAAATGTTCCTAAAGTATTAAGTCATATTAAAAGACCTATGCTTAAAAAAACTGGCGCTAACGTAAATATTAATAGATGGGTACAAGACATACAAGTTCCAGAAGCTCCTAAGTATGATGCTTTAACTGTTTTTAAAACAAATATTTTAGGATTTGATAGTACAAATCTTAATTCAAATGGTTTATACCCTGAAGAACCTGAAAAAGTAAATATTGGCATTTCATTAAATACTGTAGAAACTAATGCAACTTTAAGGCTTAAAGATGGTAGCACAATTGCTTCAGACACTACAAGTACTGAAACTGTTATTACTATTGTTTTAGCTTCTGAAACCATACCAAATGTTGCTGTTGATGTTACATCTTCAACTTACAATTTTGCTATTGGTAAATTTATATCTATAGAAGGTGCTGAAGGGTCTGGAGTACCACTAAATGGTGTACACGAAATTGTAGGATTTGGCGATGCAATTGGTGAGGTTAAAATTGCTGCAGACACTGATACTGTAGGATATGAGCAGCTTGGAAGTGAAATAGTTATACTTGAAGATGAGATAATAGATGATAATTTAAAAAATAAATATATATTTGGAATGTCATTTTTGTATGATGGTGGAGGTTCTACGTTGCAAGAATCTAACATTACTACAGGATTAACAAATAATTCGCCAAATTTAACACAGCCTAACAATACATTTTTAAATATAGGAAGTTCGTACCCTAAATGGCAATCTATAGCTGGTAGTGGTAGCAATATTGGTTCAGGTTCTGCTTCTGATTTGTCTGCAGTAAAAACAAATGGATGTGATTGGATAGGGCCAGGATTAGTTCAAATTGACTCAGATAATGATTGGTTATTTTATGACACAGATATTGATAATACGGTACAAGCTGGCACAGACTACTATGTTTCAGGAGCAGTAACTTTTAATAGTAAAGTAGAGACTACTGCAGATATAAAAATATATGTAGGTATAGGTCCAGGACAATTAATTGCAGGAGGTACACCAATACCAATATCTGCTCCTTCAGCTACTTTTACAGGAACTGTTCATTTTTCAGGAATAGCAACATCTCACTCTAGCGTAGACTCAGCAGTACCTGTAGCTATACATTTTGTAAATTTTGCTGATGGGACAGAAAATGTACAGTTTCATTCAATAAATGTTACAAAAAAGAATTTAGAAATAATGTCACATACAAATGCTTTTGATTTAAGGCAAGTAAAAAATGTAGCTAAAAGCTATTTAGCTTTTTTATGTAATAATTCAAAAACAGGTGGTTATTTTGAGATTACCCCTAATAATACATGGAATGAACGTATTGAAGGTTTTAGAATATACATGAAACAAGTAGACATTATTGGTGGTGGTTTAGCAGATGAATTTACAATGTTGTATAATGTAGACTTAAAAGAAGGCACATATGTAATGCATGCTAAAGATAGCGATGAAGAAATTTTAAGGTTAGGAGACATACCTAACTCATCTGATGGAACTGTTAATTCTTGGAATAAAATTAATTCTTCTGATAACAGAGCTATAGTAACAAACAATATTATTGGAGATTCAATTAAAACTCCTCCAGTATCAACATATGAATCAGAAAATGGTTATAAATCAGATACTACTTTAGCTGCAAGGTATAAAACTTCAGCAATAGTCGAAAGAAAAGTTTATATAGGCAATTTAAAAATTGCAGACAAAACATTTCCTGATAGAATGTTAAAGTCTGATATAGATAAATTTGACACATTTGCAGATGATGGTACACATTTTATTGATGTAGCTACATCTGATGGCGAAAGCATTATAGCTTTAGAGTCTATTGGAGATAAATTAATTCAATTTAAACAAAAAACAGCATACGGAATAAAAGTAACATCAGAAGGTGAAGAATTAATAGGTACATGGTCTGGAGCGGGTATTAAAAACTCTTCACAAATAGCAAAATCACCTAGTGGTATTTTTTGGGTAAACTCAGAAGGTATTTATTTTTATGATGGAAATAAATTAAGTAATGTTAGTTCTAATAAATTTACAATTAATAATTGGTTAACTAATGAAGATTTTAAAAGACCAATTATAACAGGATATGATAAATCATCTAATAAATTAATTATTTTAACAACTAATATATCAGGTGCTGCAAGTAGTGGTTATATTTATGATATTTCTACTGGAGCAATAACACAACATGATAATTTATTTAATTGGTATTCACTTTCTAATCCAACAGACACTATTACAGGTAATACAGAAAGCGAGTTATAATGGCTAGCAATGACGAATCAAGTAAACCTTTTAATTTATTAAGATTGGATGTACCAATAACAAATATGTTTACTGTTCCGCAAACTGGTTCAGATGCTGCTTCTACTATTCCTGGGCAACCGTTAGTATTGATGAGCGAAGGTTCTGATAATAATTTACCTGTAGAACCTACTAATATATTTAGAAGTAATATGATTATGTCTCGTAATGGTGGTCTTATTATGTATACATCTACAGACCAAACAGCTTCATTAGGAAACATATCTGTATGGGATGATTCGCCTAGAGATTTATGGAACCATACAAAAGCTGCAGAAAAATTTAAACTAAGAACAAAAGATTTTGATTTAACAAGAACAGTTACTGGTACAAGTACATATTCTGGGCCTAGTAGAAGAAAAAAGATTTATAAAATATATGTAACATTTAAGTGTCAAAGTTACATGTCAGGTATTAAATTAAACTACGCAATTAATGGTTCTAATAGTTTTACAGGAAATTTTTCAAATACAACATATTATTCTGGCGCAACAGGCTTTGATTCATATAATGCTGGGTCTCCTTCAAATGAATGGATAACGGTAGCTTTAAAGCCAACATCTAGTATCAATAATGTATATTCTATAGCTTTACAGTTTAGCCATGCAGACGCAGGTCATGTAGGTAAAGTTGTAGCCTCCCCAGAAACAAATCAAGTCCAATTAAAAAGTGGCACAAGCGCTGTTGATGATTTTTATAATGGTATGCCTATATTTTTTTACAGTGGACCTGGTCAAGGACAAATAAGAAAAATTATTAATTATGTTGGTGACACTAAAGTTGCTACATTAAATACAGCACTAGCTACAAGTGTAACAACATCAACTGCATACGATTTAGGGTACATACATTCATCATTTCAAATAAACGATATAAGTATAGTGTATAGAGAAAAAAGTATTAAATAATGGCTATTAAACAGTCAAGAGGAATAACTATAGGTAAAGGTACTCCACAACGTCTTGAAGGGCAAAATGGAGACATGACTATACGCTCATCTAGAAAAGGTTTAAAATTATATGTAAAAGAATCTAATAAATGGCATAGTTTAGACCTTGGTATAGATTTAAGACAAATAGCATCTACTGTTAGAAGGTTAGAAGACGAAGTTAAAAGATTATCTACTAAAACAAATAATACCCCTGTTGTAGATAAATTGTTATTAAGACAGGCAGGTGGGACATCAGCAGTTGGTATACAAAATAAATCAGGAAACATAGCTTTTAGAAATTCAACTGATACTGCAGATGGTAAATTACAATCTGTTCCATTTGATACTGGAACCAATAATTCTTCTGGAAAAGGGTGGGGCCAATTTTATTATGACTCATCTTCTTCTTCACATTATTTAGAGTCAAATGGTTTAATAATTGTTACGCAATTAAACCCACCAGATGCTACAGAACAAGCTAGTGTACTTATGATGAGCAAAGGAGATGATTCAATAGTAAGATTTAACGAACAAGTAAATAGTAAATTTATAATGGGTTATGACCATTTAAAAGCAGATGGGTCTACTTCAGATGCTAGATTTAAAATAGATACTGGAGGTTCATTTTCTGATAATTCTGTATTTAATTTAGATGCTAATGGAGTTAATTTACAGGGAGCAATATCTTATAAACATAGTACTCATTCTACTGCAGGCCCTACTAATAATGTAGATGTTGCAGGAGTTTCTGTTTTAAGAGTAAATACAATTAGCAATAATGTAACTATAGGAGGCTTTACTGGTGGAATAGAAGGACAAATATTACACATAGTTAAAACTTCTACTAATAATTTTTTACAATTAGAACACACTGAGGGTGGTGGTTCACAAGATATTTATTTAACTACAGGTGCTGATGAAAGAGTTGTAGGGTATGGAGGATATACATTATACTGCAATGGCTCACACTGGTTTTCATTAAGCAACCCAACAGGAGCTGCAGATGCAGGATAATAAAACACTTGGAATATTAAAAAGTATTTATTATGAATATTTAATTAATTTTTATAAATTACACATAGAACTGTAAGGAGAATAATGGTAACACCTTTTTCATTAGAAGAACAATTTAGTGGCGTTAGGAATATAGCTCAAGAAAAATCAAGACAAAGAATGTTTGATAATCAGGCTGTAGAAGCTACTAATGAGTTAAAAGAAAAAATTGAAAAAATGCAAGCTAAAATCAAAAAACAAGGTGGTCTTTTTGCAAAATTTGGGAAAAATGCAGGTTTAATAAAAACATTAACTAGCATAGCTTTAAGTGCTATTCCTGGTGTTGGTCCAGCTGCAGCTCTTGCTATGAACGCAGCTGATTTAAGAAAAACACAAAATTTAAAAAAACAACAAATTAAAGATGTTAAAAAAATGAGAACTGCTCCTAGCGCAAAATATAAAGGAACATTTTTAGAAAATTATCTTACAGGCGGTTTAATGAGTTCTCAATCTCAAGTAGGCAAATCCTTAGAATCACAAAAACAAATGGGTGCAATTATTGGTGGTTTATCTTTAATTCCTGGTTTAGTAGAAGTTGCTCAAGGAATACCATTTGCAGAAATAGCTGCTAAAGAAGCGGGTAAAAAAGCAGGAAATGTTGCTATAAACAATCTGCAAAATCAAACAATGAATTATATTCCTGAAGGGTTAGAAAGTGGTAAACCTTTAAATAATTTATTTGCTAATATAGAGCAAAATATAATGAATGCACCTTCTCGTAGATTTCAAGCTGCAGGTGAATCAATAGTAGGTAAAAGTGGTTTAGAGTCTATATCAAGTAGCTCAGCTGGCATGCAATCTAGTGCTTTTTCAAATAAAATTGCAGATTTAACAAGTAAAGTAGGAGGTATGAGTGTACCTTATACAAATGATATGTTAAAAATTAATAATTTAACAGGTCCTTTAGGCGCTGGCGCAACAACTATAGCTGAACAGTTAGCTAGACAATATTTCTCTCAAACTGAAGAAGGAAGCATGCCTCGTGCAAGTGCACCTAAGTTTTACTAAAAATTAATTTAAAAGGAAGAATATGTCATTATTAGATAGATTAATACCTGCAGGATTCCAAAGCAATGTTTCTGCAACTTTCAGCCCTAAAACTTATGCATTAACATCAGATGAGTTTTTACCAGGGTGGGGTGAAGGAGAACATAGGTATAGAAGATTTAAAGAAATTAGAGAAATGGGCTATGAACCTACTGAAGAATTAGCTGATATTTTAATGTCTGACGAATATAAAGATAGCACCTATAAATTAATGGATTCAGAGTTTGATAACCCAGAAAATAGCAAATATTTTGTACATAAAAGTGCCGCTTTTGGGATTAATCCTTTTTCTTCACAATCACTAGCTGAAGGTTTTAAATTAGCTGGTGTAACTGGTTACGACTCATCAATGGCTTCAACTGCAAAACTTTCTAGTCTTAGAGCTTTAGATACTGGCAGTTATGCTGGACAAATTGCTGAACAAAGAGGTTCTTTAGCAGATACATTAGTTTCTAGAAGGCAAACAGCACAATCAGCTGGAGGTGGTTTTGCAGGTTATGGAGGCAGAGCAGCTGGGCAAGAAGCAGCTGAATTAGCATTTGAATCTGGCGTTCAAGATATTTATGGAAATGTAGGTGAGCAAAGAAGTGCAGCTATGCAAAATTTATATGGTCAATTAGATGATTATTCTAAACTTATTAGTCAACAACAAGGAGGTTAATAAGTGGTTAAAGTATTACCTGCAGGAGCAAATGTAGATTTAGGATTAGGCAAAGACCCAATGGACAGGCTAGTTCAAACTGTTGATTTAGCTATGAAAGTTGGTGGTGCTTTTCAAAAAAATCAAGACAGAAGAAGAACTAACTCTAGCAATGAAATGAATGATTTAATGACTATGTTGACTAATGGTTCACAATTTCTTTCTGGTGATGATTATCAAAAAATTGGAAATCAAATAAAAAATGCTACAAGTTCTGCAAGAAGCATAGGAACTCCAACATTAACTACTCAAGCTAATCTTTTAGAAAATGTTCACGAATCAATGTCACAGTCTAATACTGAGTATGAAAACTCTTTATTAACTTTTAATAATGATTTTATGAATACTGATATATTTAATCAAGCCAATTATACTGATGCAAATGGAAATCCTAACATGGCATTTTTAGATGAAATAAATGCTAAAGGTATAGATTGGTTTAATGAAACTCAATCAAAATTATCAAACTACCAAAGACAGTTATTTACTGTAGGTGCTAAAGGTGAATTAATTCCTAAAAAAAATAATCAAGCATCAAGAAAAGCTCAAGCTGATTATCAAAAAACTCAAAATATGTTTTACAATTTATACGATTCAAGGTTAAACAATGTTATATCTGAAGATGAATTTGTGTATATAGCTCAAAATGGTGGATTAACAAATGAGTCTTTAGACAATTACAGACAGGTTGTTCTTGAAAATGCTACTAGTAGAATAAATAATTTAGAAAGAAGCATTACTTCTAATAATAAACTTACTAGTTCTTTAAAAACAAAAAAAACTGACAAGTTGCGTATAGCTTTAAAAGATACTGATGATGGTGAAAACGCATGGATTTTAAATTATTTAGAAGAAAATAAAGATACTTCAGACACAGAATTAAATCAAGCTCTTGATGAATACACTGCACAAGATTATGAAGATGTGGAAAAAAACGGTGGTTTTGTTGGAGCAGACGGAGAATTTGAAGAGATGCCAGAAAAAATAAAAAGAGTGTATGATAATTTGATAGCTGAAGCAAATAGTACTTCTATATCTTTAAATACAGAATATGACCAATTAAGAACTAGGTTTGATTTTTGGAGTCCTTTTACTTGGGATTCTAAAAATAGCGCTAGTATAATATATCCAGGAAGTATTAAAAGTCAATTTAAAGTTGATAGTAAAGAAGAAACAGTAGAAGAAACACCAGTAGTAGAAACACCAGTAGAAGAAACCCCAATAAAAAATAATGAAAATTTAGTAGAATTAGAAAATAAAGATGATTTTCAAAAGTTAGGTATTAATATATCAGGCAATTTAACTAAATCAAATGTAGAGCGTATAAAAGCTGAACTTATGGAAATTTTTAACAATTCAACTTCTGATACTAATTTTGTTAAATTACAATCTTTAAAAAGAGCTAATGATGCTATAAATAAAGTAGTTCCAAAAGAGTCTGTTGAGCAGCCTGCATTAAATGAAAAACAATTAAAACAAGCAGTACCAGCATTTGCAAATTTTCAAGACAAAACTAAAGATAAAATATCTGATATTAAAGATAAAATTAAAAATAGGAAAGCAAGTTTAGGTCGAATGACAAGCTTCAATAAAGATGTTGAAACAAAACAAAAAAATAAACTTTCTGTAGAAATAAAATCTTTGGAAAACGAGCTTGCAAAACAACAATCTTTGCTTAACGATGTAGATATGAACACTTGGCTTAATACAGTAGCTAATAAAAATATGGCAAAAAGAATTAAAAAAGGTCAATATTGGAAATTTTAGATAAATAATATAGGAAATATATGCCATATTTAGACTACCAAAATGTTATAAAACAGGTAAGAGAACAAAACCCCAATTTAAGCAGAAGACTCCCTGATGATGATTTGTTGTATAAATATTTATATAAAAATGTAAATCCTCAACAAATGACAGGTAATCCAGACGCTGAATTTGAGCCTCCCGAAGATATATTTGAAGCAAGAAGAGAACAGCAAGAAAAGGTCCAAATACAGCAAAGACAAGACAGTAACCAAGGTAAAATTATAACTACCGATAATCCAAAAAAATGGGTTGCAGAATTTAATTTGGCAGGAGCGCTTGGAGATATATTTGACTCTAATTATTTGCGTTACGCAGCCACTCAAGGAACTGCTGACTTAAGTAGAATGATTTTAACTGGAAAATCTGGCTATCAATTGCAAGATAAAGAAACGGGTAAAATTATAACTCCAGAAGAATATGCTGAAGATTTAAATGTTTTTCAAGAAGTTGGAGCATGGATATTAGGTCAAGGTAATGTAGCTGATTTAGCAATTTGGGGTTTATCAGGTGGTTTGGGTAAAATTTTTACTACTACTGGAACAAAGTTAGTTGGTAAAAAGGTTGTTCCTAAAGTAGCCCTATCTGACGGTGCGCAAAATTGGTTTCAAGATAAATGGGCTAAATCAAATGTTCAAAAATTTGCAACAAGTCAAAGGAAAAAAAATACTCCTTATTCTAATTATGTAGCAGACTGGGTTGAGGGCGCACCTGCAAGTATGGCATCTATAGGTGCTTTTAGTGCTGCCGCAGGAACTGTACATAGTGCTGTAAATCAAAGAAAAACTAATGATGATGGTACATCTGCATACAATCCTGAAACAGGAGCATTTGAAGGTACTGTAAGCCCAGGAAAAGTTATTTCAGAAGGTTTGTACGAAGGTATTAAAGGAACTGTATTAGGTGGAATAACTGCTGGAGTTGCTCCAGGACTTTCTAAAATGATTGGAGATGGAACAAGTAAGCTTCAAAAAAGCAACTCAAACTTTAATAAACGTCTTGCAGATTTAGCGGTAAGATTCCCAAAAACAACAGCAGGAATACCTGCAGCACCTATTGAAGGTTTTATTTTTGGTAATTTACCATATGTTATTGAAGGTGTACCTAAAGATGAAAATGGAAACACAGATTTTGATACAGTGTGGCATGATTTTATGCATGGTACTGTTACTGTAGCTGGACTTAAAACTACAATGGGTTTATTAGGGTCAGCTGGACAAGAGTATAAAACATACAAAAATTCTAAGAATTTGGATAAAGACATTAAAAATAATATATCCAATGAAACTATTAATAATGCAAAGAAAACTTTAAATGAAATATTACCTCCTAATGAAGTAGAAAAGTTTTTTAGAACACTTAGTAATGAAGAAAAAATAAAACTATCTAAAAAGTCATCTATAGATTATGAGGTAGATAATTTTATTAATAATGCTGTTAGCGAAGCTCAAAAATTAAAAAAGCTAATGGAAGCTCCTGATTTTAAACTTGAAAGCTTAACTAGAGAGCAAAAAGAAAACGTACTTACTTCTTATAATACTTTACATGTAGTTAAACAAGTATTGTCAGAAAGACTTTTACCAGAAAATAACAAATCTTTTACAGCGAACATAAAAGACTTGTACAACCAAAACAAAAGTAAAGACGCTCTTGCTTGGTCAAAACTTTCAGTAAAAGAAAAAAATAAATTTATAAAAGATAAAAAAAAGCAACTTGAATCTTTAGTAAAAAGAACAGACGAAACATTTCAATCATTTAATGATAATGTGTATAAACCTGTACATGCTAGTAAAGAAGGTCTTAAAACAAGAGCAAGAGAATTGGCTGATAAAACTAGAAATCTAGAAAAATCTAAACAAGATGAAGTTGTAAAAAGAATAAAAGCATCAAGTCTTGAAGAAATAATAGGCTTTAATAACAAACAATTAACCAAAGCTGAAAAAATATTAAAGGAAGTTGTAGAAAGAAAAAGTCCTGAGCAGCAAATACAAAGCCTTAGAGATGAGTTGATTGGGTTAACACTTAGCAAAAGAATGACATTACCAGAGTGGAAACAAGAAATAGAAAGTAGAGTTGTTAAGGGTAATGGGGAAGCAACTATTAAAAACCTTAGAAGTTTAAGGGATGCTACCAAAAAGTCTGGAGAACAAACAGCTGAAATTATTGATAAAGCTAACCAAGTAGACCTAGAGAAAATAAATATTGATTCAAAAACGCCTAAAGGTGCAATAGCAAAAACTAAAGAAGGAAAGGCTAATAATCAGCTATTAAAAGAAGTTAATTTAAGTGACACAAATAAAAAAATGGCTGTTATCGGAATAGAGCAGTTTTTAAAACCAAGGAATTTAAATTCCCCAGGAAATGTTCAGAAATTATTTAAATTTTTTAAATACTTAGAAAAAAATCGTTACAATATAAATGAGGCTAATACAACTATATTTAGTAATTTTGTGATGTCTTCTAAATCTAAAGGCGGTTTAGATACTCAGAAAGCTCATGTAATGAAGCCATACCAAGATATAGTAGCAGCTTTTTATGGCGGAAAAGCAGGAGGAGCAAAAGCTGTTGCATTTTCTGATATGTATATGGATGCTAAGGGTGTAGCTACAACACTTAGGGTACCCACAGTAGGTAAAGATAGAGCAACAATTGATACCCCAGAACAAGTTAAACTTTTTGATAAAATTGAAAGTTATGACAAAACAGTGTCCAATACAAATCCGAGAGAAGCAAAAGCGGCTGTTGAATTGCTTTACTGGTTTGGTAGAAGAAGTACAGATGTATTGCAACACTTAAAAGTATCAGATTTAAATATTTCAAACGGAACAATTAAATTAAGTGCAGCAAAAAAACAAGCAGGAGTAAGGGTATACTCAGAATATCCCTTAAAAGACGTATTGCCAAATCTTTTTAATAGACTTGTAAAGATTGCAGAAGGGAAAAACCCTAATAATATTCTTATTTCAAATAGAAGTGGAAAGATAGTTAACCACAATCCTATTATAAAAGAAATAATGAAAGATTTAAAAATAAATTTATTTGGAGAGCAAAAAGAGTTTACAGTTAAAAGCTTTAGAAATACTATTGAAACTGATGCTTCTAGCACAAAGTTAGAATTATTTGCTACAGAACTTACTGGTCGTGGAAAAACTGTACAACAATCATATGTAGAAAAAGATTTTATTAAACAATTTAAAGAATTTAGAGATTTTAGGTTAGGTAAGAAAACTAAACAAAAAAGTCAGTTATCTGTATGGGAAGAAAAACTTAAAAAATTACAAGAATTAGGAAAACAAGAAAGAATGACAGTAGAGCCTGGTAAACCAGTTAGGCCTGAAGCTACTCGTTCTGAAGTATCTAGATTTAAAGAAAAATTTGCTAATAAATATCCTGAATTAACAGTTGAACTAAATAAAAGTAAACTTAAAGGTGATAAAGGTGAACGTCTTCCAGAAAATGTACTAGAAACTGTTGTTGGTCTTGAAGTAAAAGTAAGACAAGGCGCTCCTATAGAGGCTGCTGTTCATGGCATGATTCACCCTATTATAAAAACATTAAGAGCTATATCTAAAACTAATAAAGGTAAAAAATTAGGCAAAGAAGCTTCAGGTCTTATGCGTGAGATTGAGCGTAGAATTGTAAAAACTAAAGAATTTAAAAAGTGGTATAAAAAATATATTACAGAAGATAAAATGAACCCTAAAGAAGCTAGAGATAGAGCTATTGAAGAAGCTACTGCTGTTAAAATGGGCGAAATTGTTTCAGGCAGGCTTGTAGATAAGACATTTTTTAACAGAATGACTGATTGGGCTAAACGTGTATATACTAATATTAAAACATATTTTAAAGATGTAAGTGAACTTAAAGACAATGAATTATTTGACCTGTTTGGGCAAAAAATATACAATAGAAACTTAAAAGAAATACCTTTAATGAGTTTTACTCAAGAATCAAAAGGTAAAATGCAGTTTATGACTGTTGACAAAAACATAAGTCCTAGTGATTTAGTTGATATGGCTAAAAAACAGATAGATTTATATGCTAAACGATATAAATTAAATAAATCTAGCAAAGAAGCTTTGGTAGAACAACTATTGTTAGAGGCTGAAGTAGTAGGTAAAGATATAAATATGGTAGGCGGACCTGAAGCTGTAAAAATAATAAATGAACTTCAAAAAGTTGATTACCAAGCTATTGTAGGAAATAAAGATATTATTGAAAGATTAAAAATTAATTCTAAAATAAAACAATACAAGAAAAGTACAGATATAACATCTAAACAAGAAAAAGAATGGTTTGAGTTAAATGGGCAAACAGACGTTGTAAATGCTTCTATAGGATTGTTAAGAGATTGGAAAGATATTGTATATCAAGCTCAAGACCTTAAAGGTGCTAGACCTAAAATTAATAACGATATAGCAGAAACTTTAAACGCTAAAGATGTTAGTGGCAGAATGACCTCAACTACATTTAATAAATTAAAATTATCTGCACAATCAGGACTTGTTGGATTTAACAGAGTAGCAAAATATTTAAAATTAGATAAACTTCATAAATGGGTTTCAACTCATTTAACTGCTGAACAAAGTCATATTGGAAGACTGAATGGTTTTATTGCAAGAGCAGAAGGTAGAGGTTACCCTATGTTTAGTAAGGCTAGAAAACAAATATCTAAAAGCTGGAAAGCTGTTGAAGAAGTATTTGGTTTATTAGAGTCAAGTGATAAAAATGGTGCATTTAAAAGATTAAATGACCCTACAGTAGACAAAGCTGACAAAGCAAAAGCTTTGAAGTTTATTAAAAAAGCTTTTATAGTTAAGACTAAGAAAAACAAAAAAACAGGACAAACAGAGTATTTTAATGAAGGTATTAATTGGGACCCAGTAACAAAAAAAGGAACTCTTCAAGGTGAATTAATGTATTTTTTTAAAGAAGGAGTTATGAAGCATTATGTAAGAGAATTTTCTACTCTTATTGATATGCAATTTCCTAAAATTGGAGCAAGAGAAGCGTTTATAAAAGAAAATGGTATTAATTTTTTAAATAAAACTAAAAAAGGATTTTATATACCTATAAGATTTTCAGATGCGTTTGGTGAATTTTATAGCCCGCAAAGTGTGCAAAGTGCTAAAAAAATACAAAAAGTTGGTAGAGAATATGCTATAGATATGGCAAAAATAAAATACGGAGATAAATATACAAAAGCTACTACTGCAGAAAAAACTAAATTAGTAAATAAATTTTTAGAAATGGGTATAGATAGAGCTAGAATTGAGATGTATACCGCAGTTGATTTCGGGTCTGGTAAAATGACTGTTAAGAATTTAATAACTAGAAACAAATTTCAATTTGAACAAACTATTAAAGGTGAAAAAGGTGAAAAAATAAAAGTTTTTGATAACAATTTTGAAAGTTTAATGATGCCTTACTCAACAGGAATGGCTAAGCTTCTTGCAAATATGGAATATGCGCCATGGGCTGTAGGTTTAAAAGGGTATTCAGGGACTGGTGATGTTGCAGCTATGCTTGGGCAAGCATCTAAAACTTTAGGTGTAAAAGGAAAATTTGGGCAAAAAATACAAAGAATAATCAAAGACGGTATGATGGAAAGAACAGGGTCATCTACAACTCAAGATGTTTTACCTACAATTACTGGTATTACAAGAGAATATACAGCTACTTTAATGAGATTACAGCTTGGTGGTTTAATTCCTTTAACAGGTACTTGGAATATAATGGAGCAAAGCAAACAGATGGTAATGGCATATAAGATAATGGATGTTGCTAAAAGCTTTGTTAAATCATTTAATTTAGCAGAAAGAATTGCTACTGAAGATGCAGGTGCTGTTTCTAGTATAGGTTTATTAGGCTATAAACCAGGTCAATTTAATTTACTTGGTAAAAAAGTAGAAAAAGCTACAGGTGTAAGTCAAAGATTAAGAAATGCTTCAGAGTGGCTATTTAAAAGAGGTGGTATGCCATTTACAGAATCTTTTGCTCGTACTTGGGCTAGATTAGCTAGTGGTATGGAAATGCAAAGATTAACAGAACATTTAAATATATTACCAGAAACATCAAAAAGGCATAAATATGCTGTTGACAGGCTTAAAAGTTTTTATGAATTGTCTAATGGCGATATTGCTGTGTTAAAAAAATATGGATTAGACCCAAACCCATCAATTTTAAAAGGTAATGATGTTCCTATTGTTAAAAGAGTAATTAAAAATTCATTTAGAAAAGCAGAACTAGTAGGTAATATAAAAACTGCAGGAACTACTGTAGAATCAATGAGCGCTGGATGGACTAATTTTAAATTAGTAAAACCTTTACTTATGTATAAAAAAATAGCTATGAGTACATCCATGAATAATATGGAGCTAATGAAATACAATCTAAAACATAAGCATTTTTTAAGAACAGGTTTATTTTTAGGTGGAACATATTTAAAAGGTGTGGCAAGAATAGCTGTGATGAAAGCTTTATTTAATCAATCTACTGCTAATGTAGAGAATACAGATTGGTGGACATCATTTTGGGCCACTATGTATAATGGAGAATTTTTAGGTATTGGTTCAGAATTTTTAAGCCCATACAAAGAGTCATGGTTTAGTATGCAAGACAATTTAGTAAATGAAGCTGCAATGACCCAAAACTATAAAAGAACTTTATCTTTATTGCAAGTGTTAACGCAATCTGGAGCTAATAAAATAAATTCTGATTTTGCTAATACATTTTTTGGTGAACAGAAAATGTCTGTTGAAGATGCTGGTGTTGAATGGTTACGTTCCACTGTATCTAGTTATAATCAATACTATAAAATTAAAAATCAATTAATGAATCCGTATAATGCTAACTCTAAACAAATTCAAGTTTGGAATAGAAATTACAACAAAAAACATTCTTTTAAAGGTCGTGAAGATTATGAAGCAACTGAGTCAAGTATGTATTTTAGAAAACTTAGAACTGTGTTTAACACAGGAACAAAACAAGAGTTTCTTGAAGAGCTTACACTAGCATATTTAGGAAAAGTTAGTGACGGGTTAGGTAAAGGATTAAGTGAGCAAGCCGCTTTAAAAGAAGCAGCTGCCATAATTAAAACAAAATTAAAAGATTTAAACCCTATACCTTATTCTGTAGACCCTAATAATGATTATAAAATAACTCCATTTGAATCATTTTTTCTGACATTAAGTGATGAGCATAAAAAAATAACTGCTAAAACTTACCTTGAATATTATAAAAAAATAAAAGATTATGAAAAATCTTGGCAATATTTTAAAAGAAAAAGAGGCATAGGTGACTTAATGAAAAATTTTGATTTTAAAATGGACGAAAAAGTTTTACAGTCTTATCTTAAGAAAATTAAATTAAAATAATTCTGTTCTAGGTATTAATGCCATTTGACTAACATTAAAATCACCGCCCATTATGAGCTTTAATCTACCTTCTTTTTTAAGGTCTATTATCTTTTGTTTTAAATAATCTACACTAAATATATATCCACCTACAATTTTTCCGTTATCAGACAGTAAGTGAATCCATATAGCAGAACCTGTAGTAGATATGCCACTAGGTTTCCCGCTACATCTTATTTCTATAGCTATATTGCCTGTATTTTTCCATATATCTCTCTCTGTTTTTACCTCAATCATAGTGTTGCCATTTTGCAAATCTTCTACAAATTTTTCTCCCATTTGTCCAAATTTTAAATCAAGGTCAAACTTTTTCATTTCTTCGTAATCCAATGGTATTTTCCTTCCGTCATCTGTTAATAAACTAAGGTCTCCAAAAACATCATATATATCAGTCAGTTTTAGCAATTGCGTATTTCGCTATCATAATTGCATCAGCAGTAGCTAAAGTAGCGACTCCTTTCCATTGATATGACATATAGTTATTTGAATTAATAAATTCTTGCGCCATTTGTTTAAGTATGTTTTTTCTTTCTTGTTTTTTCAATCCCTTTTGTACTTCGTGGTGTCTCATCCAAACGGAAGGGGTTACATAAATAGGGATTATGTTAAATGATGCAATAACCCCCTCCCATTGGCCATAGTTTTGTCCGAAAGTAAATATCGAACTCTTACCATCATGTGGCATAGCCCATACTTTTTCTATATACAAAAACACATCTTTAGGAGAAGTATCTTGTAATATATCTTTAAATAATTCTGCCATACCTTGCACAGAATCTGGACACTTATTCGCTCTTAATTTATTATCTTCAATAGAACATATGCCTCCAGATTTTCCTGGGTCTATACCTATATAGGTTTTAAAACGGTAATTCTTTTGTAACATCTAGCTCCTTTGCATGCGGTATTGTCCAATTGTCATAAATAGTACAAATATCGCCATTATAGTTAAGGGTTATTTCAGAAGACTCTCCATACCTAACCTTACTTGCAATTAGTCTAATTTCGTTTTTAGAGTGCATAGAAGGGTCAACCTTATAAGAGTAGTAAACAAAGAAAACATTCTCTGCTACCTGCTCTATAGCTCCAGATTCAGCTAAGTCAGACAATTGAGGTCTTCTAGCTTCCTTAGTTCGTGATTCTAATGACCTGTTAAGCTGAGAAGCAAGTATTACTGCACATTTTGTTTCTTTAGCTAACCATTTATACTCATTACAAATACGTTCAAGTTGTAATCTTCTTTCAGTTTCTTTACCACTTGGAGTTACAAGCTGTATATAATCATCTATAATAACGTCTGGTTCAAACTTTTTAACTTCAGATGCAGTTTTAGGTAAGTCTCTAATATTGTCAAACATAATGAATCTATCTTCACCATATATATCAGCTATTTTCCTGGAAGCTTTTTTTAGTTCTTCAATAAAACCAATATTACTTTTATCTACTATACCTTTTCTAACATCTCTATAATTAAGTCTTGGGTTTTCAATACATATTAATTTCTTAATTACTTCACTGTTAGGTAACTCTCTATTAAACATAGCTACTTTATATCCACCTTTAACAAGAGAGGCTAAGAGGTTGACAAGAAAAGTTGTCTTACCATGACCTGGTCTACCCCCAACTATTGTTATCTCTCCTCTTGTAAGCCCTCCTGCTAAACTGTCAATTTCTTTGTAACCTGTTTTAATCATCTTTTTATTACCCTCTTGCATAGTGTTAAGGGTATCAGTCATTGCTTTATCTATAGTAAACTTTTCACCAGGCCTAACTCTTATCAACTCTCCCATAAGAGAATGTGCTTCGTTTATTAGTGTGTATACATCACCACCTTTATGAAGCGCATCTTTTTTTATATTTTCTGTCGCTTCTATTGTTTTTCTAAGCAAATACTTTTCGTATATCATCTGAGCATATGGTTCCATCATACCCATACCACACACATCTCCAGTTATATCTAAAATATACGAAGTTGTTATACCATTTAAATTATCTTCATTTGTTAATGAAGCACATAAAAGAGGAATGTCTATACTTTTTCCTTCTTTAATCATTTTAGTAAGTTTGTCCCACAAATTTTTAGCCTTTATTTGTGTAAAAACTTTTCTATCTGGTATATATTGAGCTACTCTACTATATTCTTTTGGGTAAAAGATAACACTCCCTAAAACCACATCTTCTGTGGTCACATCAGCTATCTCCTGCATTTTATCTCCTTTTTTTTATTCTTCTTTTTGCATTTTCTTCAGTTGTTCATTTTTCATATTTATAACATGTTCATTATATTCATCAACTAATTTTTCTGTTGACACTTCACATATTTTATAAATAACACCTACATTGGTATTAATTTCTTCAAGCGGTCTACCTTTCAAATATAGACCCCAGCTATTTTCTGCTAGTATTTTTTCTAGAACTTTTTTTTCTAACACTAGGTTTCTCCTTCTTTATTAAATAATCTTCAAACTTTTTAGTATCTTTCTTAAAATCTATATACTCCATAAAAGCATTAGTCAGACCCGTTATCATCTGGTTTAGACTTGACAGTTCCAGTATTAACTTTTCTATTACTGTTTGTACTTCCTTTGACGTTGGTTTTTTTCTTTTCATCTTTTTTTACCTCATTTAATATTTCTTGTAATACTTTTTTTAGTTCTGATACTTCCTGTTTCAGTTTGGAAATATCGTTTTCCATATCTATTGCTCTTCCCATGCCTTACCTCTTTCTTTACGTTTGTGTGAGTGCCAATTTTGTTGCTTGGCTGTTTTTTTTCTATGACAGTTTGCGCATAGTATAATACATTTTTCGATTTCTTCTTCAATACTTTTGACCGAATATCCATGCGAAGCCATATTCGATACATCATTTCTTTTCTCTTTCGGGTTAAGATGGTGAAATTCCAGGACGATAGGGTTGCTTTCACCACAAGAAGTACAAGGATTACTAAGCTTAAATTCATAAACTAAATCTCTCCTTTCCCTTTTATACTTTTCAGTATTAATTTTATTACTTCTTTTATATTTTTCCCCATGTTTAAGATAATGTTTTCTAGAGTACTTATTTGTGCATTGTTTACACTTGTTACTTCTCTTATCGAGTCTCTTAATCTTCCAACTAAAATCGGATATTTTATATATTTTTTCACAATGATTGCATTTCTTAATCTTTAAACTCAAGGTTTGTGCTAATACCTGGAGCAGACTCATCGCTCATTGGATTTTCATTATCCTCAACCATTCCCCACATCAATACACAATAAACTATAATATCTGTAAGTCTACCCCTAACATTCTCCCTTTGGGATTGATGCCCATCCGCATAAGCACACAATCCGTCTACATGTTTTGTCATATACGTTAACAAAACCTTCTCCCTGTTTACACCTACAAAAGATGCAACTCTCTCAAAGTTAGCAAAAACATTATCTAAGTCTCTTGCATATTCTTTCTGGCCTGCATCTCTTGTCTCTGAGATTTTATCCATAATACTGCTCATAAGACTTTTCATTTCATTTCTATTCATTACGCATCCTTTTGTACACTCTTGTATTAATGTATTCAGCTCCTACTATTTTACATAAAGGCCATCCATTAGGACTTTTCTCTAATTCTTCCCTTATTTTTTGTATTTTTTTCCAAGTACTATTTTTTTTATTTTTCATTTTTTTCCTTTTAGTTTAATAAATTAATTATAAATAATATTATTACTGCCCAAATTGCAAAACTTACAACTGTTATTCCGCCCCAAGTAAAAACATTAATCCATTTTATCATCTTGACCTCCTAATGGTAAATAACACTCGTAATATGAATCACAATCTGGACAACTGAAATTACTTACTATTCCTTCGCCTTCCTTTCCATAATCCTCATAATCATGGTCTCCTCCCCAAATCAATTCTGAACTACAATGCCAACACTGCATAATTTTCTCCTTTTAAAAAAGGGAGACTTGAAAGGCGGAAAAGAACTGCGGTAGAGAGGACCGCATTAAAACCCCCCATGTATTCTCACGATATACAAAGTCTCCCATATTATTATCTTTTTATATGTCTATAAACTGTTGCTTGTGATACACCAACAATTTTACTTATTCTTCTGCCTTTCATACCAAAACCATATAAGGTGTTGATAATCAGCTCTCTAGGCCATCCTACTTTTCTGTATCTTCTTTTAGAATGGGATGTCTGCATCTTTCTTAACACCTCCTTCCCACTGTTTTACGAATTTAACAATAAAAGGTGTTCTCTCTTCACCTTCTTTGTTTTTGTATGGTTTTCCAGCATCTATAAGTGCTACAGCAGGCGCACCATCAATATCAGTTCCTTTAAGTGGCGGTAATACTTGGACTTCAACATCTTGTCCTTTCATTTTAACCACTTTTCTAGGTATCTCTACACCGATAGTTTCACAAAACTGAAAATATCTTTTGTTGCCTGTAGAATTTGATTCAAATTTATCACCTTTTTGAGGCTCTAAGAATCTAAAAATACCATTAGACCTGTAAGTTCTACCAACATACTCTTCACCTTTAATCTCCCCATTTTTACCTTCATAGGACTGTTCTGAGTTTTTAGCATCAACAACAAACTCGTAGTTATAAACTAAAGCCTTAAAAGTTTTACCATCTTTTGTCCACTCTACTTCTCTACTTGTTGCATTTTGCATATGACCATAAAACTCACCTCTTACATTTGGTGCGTTCTTAGGTTTTGTATCTGTCTCTTCGCCTGGAACAAAGAAACTTTCTGTATCATTTAACATGTCGTCAAACATTTTAGCTGTTTCAGTAGCCATTACTTATCTCCTTCTTTTTGTTTTTTTATGATTGTTTTACAATGTTCCAAACTTTTTGCATAGTTTGATTCGTTTATTCTACCGCTATCAAGAGCGCTTAACATAGCCTTTTTAGCTTTTTCATCTTTAACTTGATTAGCAAGCTTAGTAAACTCTTTTTCTTGCTTATCTGTTATGTTATCTGGTAAATCCTCACCAGCAAACAATGAAAGACCAAGACCATGTAATGCTATTGCCTTTGCTAAACACCTTTGAATTGATGTGTTTATTTGAAAAGCATTAGGTGTATCAATAGTCTGATTCTTATTATCAAGAACAGGATGTATCTGAGTTCTTGTAATATCATCAATCGTTACACTTACTTTTACATAGTAGCCTGTAGTTGTTTGCATATAAGGCATACTATCATATTCGTGTACTTCCCAAGTTGCCTCTGGAAATACTTTTAACATCTCTCTTACAGCATGCGCCCAAGACAAGTAATCAAACTTACCTTTTTGCTCTGCTAATTTAGAGATGTCAACGTCTTTTAGTTTTTGAAATACACTCACGTTTATCTCCTTTACTTTTTCTTAAAAAAAGGTGGTTTACAATGGTCTAGAAATCTACAATAGTTACAAGCCCAATCTTCTACAGGACTTATCTTTTCTCTAAACATTGGAAGACCTTTTTTATGTTCTTCGTTTACGTTAGCCCAAAATGCTTTTGCCCTATCGAGCATATGCATTGGAACTTGGTAAGACCTCATTTGTGAATTGTCTTTATTATAATAGTACAACCACATACTATCAAGTCTACCAAATTTTTCTTTTATAGCTAACCCATAAGTAGCTAATTGCAATTCTTGATGCACAGAAGCATGTGGGTCTTTATTCTTATAGCCAAACTTTCTTGACCAAGAATAGCTAGCCATAGTTTTAAAATCAATCAAATGAACACTACCATCAACATCACTTACCGCCACTAAATCATAAAAACCTCTAACGTTTAAAGATTCAATAAACACTTCGCCCTCAATATGATATTTAAAAGTTTCTTTTTGTATATTATATATATCTTTTTCTTTACTATATATAGATTCTTCATATGTAGTATTACTACTTATAGTATTACTATATATAGTAGTATCGGAAAGAGCTTGTTGCAAATCATCATGTACAATTGTACCTAAACGCATAATTCTAGATGATTTTTCATTAGCTGGGTTTGTAGTAGGGATTACTTCAACAGATTCGTAATACAACTTCCTTGAACAAATACCCGCTCCAGAAGCATGATAATGGTTTTCTTTACCATCATATCTTTCTTTGTAGTTTTCTTCATTTTTTCTTACAATATGGTCGTTGTAGATAGATTCTACATCAACAGGACATTTATATTTCAAGGATTCTCCTAATTTTCAGAAACAAATGATTCGATAAGCTCTGCTATAGCTTTATTCATGGAAGTTCCACGAGAATAGCACGTTCCTTTGAATTTATTCCAAAGATTCTTATCCATATTTGTTATGATTACGTTCTTTTTTGTTTTATTCTGGTCTTGATTCTCAAGATTTCTCATTATTTAATTACTCTCCTTTTTTTTTGTATATGTAGGGCAATCTAAGTAATTACCCCACATATTGTTATACATCTTATTAATGCTTAAGTTAATAAACAACATTTATTTTAGTGAATTAATTATTGCTTCAGTAAGTAAGAAAAAAATAAAAAATATTAATAATGTTTCTATCATTTAGTCTCCTTTACTTTTTTCTTTGGTATATAAGCTGTTCCAAATGTTGCTATAAACATATCCATAATATCATCATCTGAAATCTCTGCATATGGCTTAGTTCCAAACAATAATATTTCTTGTATGTCTCTGTATGTCATATCTTCTGCTTCCCTAAAAGATAGCATATCTCTCATTTCTCTGTAGTCTGGTACTCTCATTTTACCTCCTGTATTTTATGTATTAATGATAATGATTCATTAATTTCTTCTTCAAAACCATCTGTAATAGATTGTAATCCATCTAAAATAAATTGCTCTTTTGGTATTGAATAATCAAGTATATTATTTATTTCTGTAAAAATATCTTTATAGTCTGAAACAATATCATGATAAGCTCCAACTTCGTCCATAATCATCTTTTTTTGTTTTTTATTCATCATTTTCCTCCTCTTCTTCTTCTTTTATAAATTCAACATTTACATTATCAAATGTCCACATAAATGGCTCTCTACCATGATGTACTAACTCTTGGAACATTCTTATATCTTCTTCTGTTATAGGTATTTGTATTGACTTATATTCCATTACTTTCTCCTTTCGTGTGTTTCTTCTATGTGTGATGAAGCTAAATCTGCATTAGCCTCATTAAAATATTTTGTTGGTATTATGATTATACACTTGTCATCTATGTAGTCTTTAACAAGTTCTAAATCAGTACCTGTTAAGGCTACTAATCCACTTTTTTCTAGCCATTCTGATAGTTTATTAATATTCATTTTAACCTACCTCTCTATTAACCAATTGTGATTATCTTCATTTATCCAACCTATTGCTTTTGCATACTTTCTCAGTTCAAGATATGAAAACATAGGCACATCAAGCAATGAACTAACTTCAGTCCACTCTTTTGAATCCATAGTTTGCGTTGCTCTTTTTGTCCATAAAGCATAATCAGCTCCATGATATATAAACGCATATAGCATTTTATTTGAATAGATTAGTTTCTTTGGCTCACTATCCCAGTCTATATTATTTAAAATTCCATTATCTCGCATAGAATCTTTCTTTAAATATTCTAATTGTTTCATTTTGTCTTCTGCTTCATAAAGTTCATTCATATCTACACTATTCATTATAGATTGAAAGTCTTCTTTATTTTCTCTTGGTATATGAAATAATAATTTTTTATTTCCCATTTAATTGCTCTCCTTTTTCTTTTATTATATTATGAAATCTTTCACCATTATATATTCTGTTATATATTTCATCAAAATCTTTTTCATTTGTAGGATAGTCGCTCCAACTAAAAAATTGAAACAAATCATACTGTATAGTATTATTGTCGCAATTTTCCGCTTCTGTCCATAAATCTACTTCATTCATTTACTCTTCTCTCTTTCTTTGTCTTTTTGTTTTGTTTCTGTTGTATATAGTTTCTCTTGAAAGCTGAATAATTTATTTGCGTATTCTAGTATCTTAAACTCTTCTTTTTTTCTTTTACTCATTTGGCTCTATCCTTTCCCCACAATAAGATTCATCGTGGTATCTGTATTTTTTGTACGGGTAGTTATGTTTGTAGCACTTATCGCAATATAGTCCCGTATATATACCATATGCGTCATTTCTTGCCCAATTGTGTTCTGCTACTCTTGGTGCATTATATATAGGCTCATCAACCTCATAATCTTGAAATCTAATTGGGTATTCTTTGTCGGGTTTTTCACAACCCGCACAATGAAATAAATATTCTTTTTCCATATTATTTGCCCCTTTCTAAAAATTAACTACTATGAATGATTCTTTGTCAATTGGTATTACTACTGTCTCGTTTTCTATATCTTCAATACATTCATACTCTTTTCCGTTTTCATCTTGAAATATT
>Ga0209337_1000546_pt1 | contig 30427 bp, 45 predicted proteins | sample LinPmetageLP53_FD_184044 | JGI IMG/M metagenome (GOLD analysis project Ga0209337, IMG submission 184044) | Marine viral communities from the Pacific Ocean - LP-53 (SPAdes) (version 2) | ecosystem: Environmental > Aquatic > Marine > Oceanic | place: Pacific Ocean | collected 2010-02-08 | reverse complement strand
AGCTGTTAGCAGACACTGATTGGTGGGGCGCATCTGACAATACAATGAGCGATGCACAAAAAGCTTATCGTTTAGCTTTACGCAACTACCCAACAACGTACACCGCTGATAACAAAGCCGCTTGGCCTACAAAGCCGTAAAATTATGGACCCACTAACTATTGGAATAGCAATTGCTGGCACTAAGAAACTCCTAGAAAGTGCTAACGATTTAAAAGATATAGCTGGTGGGTTAGATAAACTATTCCATGCTACGGAGAACAAACCTAAGAAGGTAAAGAAGAAGTTACCTAAGACTAGGACACAACAGTTACTCCGTATGAAAGCTGGCGATGCTGACTACGACGATGACACAAGTATAAGTGCAGTAGCTAATGACATACTAGAACAGAAAAAAAATGAAAGAGCGTTAGAAAACCTAGGTATAGAGATAGATAACAAGTTTGGCAAAGGTACGTTTGATGCTATTAAGGAAGAACGCCAGAAACGATTAAATATTAGAGCAAAGAATACACAAAAAGCTAAAGAAAAAGCTAAACATCAGAAAGAAGAAAACGATGCGTTCTATGATAAAATGTTTGGATACCTAATTGAAGTTGGTAAATTAGTGTTAGTGTTAGGTGCGACAGGCATAGCAGTCTGGATAGTATGGGCTAATCGTTGTACGGAGGGATCATGTTAGATGGAGGGAAGTATAGATATAAAGCTCCTGCTTTCTTTAGGAGCCATGTTAGTCTCTGTTGTATCTGCCAGTGTAATTGTAAAACAGAAGTTAGCATCAGTAATAGAACAATTAAATGATTTAAAAAAAGACTATGAAAGTAGACTAAGATCATTAGATCAAAGGACAGATAAACAAGAAAACTTAATTGACCTTAACTCACAAAAAACAGAAGTGTTATCTTCTATCTTATCTCCTTCTAAGTTAGAGTCACAACACAGAGAGATTGAACGTATTAATATAATGACACATAATAATTCAGATCGTTTAACAAAGATAGAAAAGATGCACAATGGTGTACATCCAATTGTTAAAGAACGAGGAGTTCACTAATGCCAAAGCTTACTCTTTTAGATATGACACAGCGTATCCTTAGTAGTATGGATAGTGATGCTGTTGACTCTTTTTCAGATACAATAGAATCTGAACAAGTAGCTTACATTATTAGAGATGCTTACTATGATCTAATAAACAATATTGAAATACCAGAGCATCGTAAGTTAATTCCTCTTACAGCTTTAGGAGATACAACTAAACCTTCAACGATGAAAGTACCTGAGAATGTAAGGCGTGTAGATGAAGTAAGGTACAATACTATTCTTACAGGAGCTACAATTAAAGCTTATGAAGTAGTTACTTGGTTAGAGCCTTACCAATTCTTATCTGAAACTTTATCACGACAATCTACAGACTCTACTATAGTTACTGTTGCTGTAGACAATGGTGAAGTCTTTATCTATAACAACAAAGCTCCTACTTTTTATACTAGCTTTGATGATGAGTTTTTAATCTTTGACTCCTATGACAGTGCAGTAGACAGTACTCTACAAGCAAGTAAGTTTATAGTGTGGGGTTTGGAAGAGCCTGTCTTTACTATGGCAAACACCTTTGTACCTGACATAGATGTAAACTTATTTCCACTATTACTTAATGAGGCTAAGTCTACAGCTCATGTAGAGCTTAACCAACAAGCAAATCCTAAGGCAGAGCAACAAGCCTTAAGACAAAAGATACGGTGGCAGTCTGACAAACACAAAGTATCTGAAGCTAGTGACAACTCTTATGGAAGGACCGACTATGGACGTAGCAGTAGACGCAAACGATAGTAACATTATTAATGTAAGTGAGTTACAATGGGAGACAGCTAGAGGACATAAGCTACAAGTAATAAAAACTAATCCTTATGGGTTTCTAAAGTTTCAATGGGCTGGTGGAGGACCTCTACCTAAACAACTAAGTGGCAACTACACTAATGAAAGAGATATGAGAGCAGCTGGCGATAAGTATATTGCTTTAAAGATAGAAGATCAAACACGTGGTATGGATACTTTAAAAAATGCCAAGAAATCAAAGTCTAAAAGTATATAACACTTTTGTAGCTGGTCTAGTTACTGAAGCAACGCCATTGACGTTTCCTGAGAACGCAGTGTTAGGTGCAGACAACTGTGTCTTTGATAAGAAAGGAGACATACGAAGAAGACTTGGTCTTGACTTTGAAGCTTCTTCAGCTTTAACTAACCTTGATGTAGTAGAAGCTACATGGGAAACTAAAGCAGTAGGCTCTTGGGTCTGGGAAGAAGTAGGTGGTGATGGTACATTACACTTTCTTGTAGTACAGATTGATGCTACCTTACACTTTTATGACTTAAGTACTCAACCTATTTCAGCAAACAAAAAGGGTTTTACTGTAAACTTAGCAAGTTTTGCAGCTCCTTCTGCTACTGACGTAGGCTCTGAGCTTATTGACGTAGCATTTGGTAAAGGTTACTTGTTTGTAGTATCTAATAAACTTAAACCATTCTACATTAAGTACAATCCTGCTAGTTCTGGTTCAATTACTAATACTGAAATAGGTATTTTAGTAAGAGACTTTGATGGTGTAGAAGATAGTTTAGATATTGATGAAGAACCTACCTCTTTAACTGATGCACATAACTACAATCTAAAAAACCAAGGCTGGATTAGTTCAGGCGGTGGTGTAGCTAATCCTATTACTACTTATTTTAGTAGCCAAAGTAAGTATCCCGGTAATAACAAGCAGTGGTGGGTAGCTAAAGACGCTAGTGATAACTTTGATCCTGCTGAATTGACTAAAATCTTCTTTGGTAACACAAGAGCACCACGTGGTCACTTTATCTTAGACCCTTTTAACAAAGATCGTACTACAATATCAGGTGTGTCTAACATAGTAGCTGAAACAGTAGCTACTAGACCAGAATCAGTAGCTTTCTTTGCTGGTAGAGCATGGTATGGTGGACCTACTGCTAGTACTTTAGCTGGTACAGTTTACTTTAGTCAGATAATTGAGAATGATACTAACATAGGTAGATGCTATCAAGAAGCTGACCCTACATCAGAAGAGATCAGTGACTTAATTGACACAGATGGAGGTGTCATAGTTATTCCACAGGCAGGGAACATCTTGTCTATGAGAGTTACTGGTGAATCACTCCTAGTCTTTGCTGTTAACGGTGTCTGGGCTATCTCAGGCTCTGGTGCTGGCTTCTCACCTACTGACTATACAGTAACAAGCATTGGTGATGCTGGCCTACTAGGTAAACGTAGCATCGTAGACGTAGAAGGTACTCCCCTGTGGTGGAGTGAACGAGGTATCTACTCTATTGGACGTAATGAAGTAACTGACCGTATTGAAGCTAAGTCTGTATCTGAGCAGACTATACAAACTTACTACGATGACACTATACCTAACGTATCTAAGACATTCTGCCAAGGTTCTTACGATCCAGTCTCTAAGAAGGTTACATGGCTATGGAACGGAGCAGGAAACACAGGAAGTTACCAGTACAAGTACGATAAAGCTTTAGTGTTTGACACAAACATAGGAGGGTTTTATCCATTCTCCTTTGGTAGTCTAGCTTCAAATACTCCCTATGCTTTTGGTGTCTTTGTACTTCCTACTGTATCTAAGACTGCTCAAACGAATACGATCATACAGTCTAGTACAGGTAACTTTGTTATACAAACAAGTACAGGTAACAGTGTAGTAGCTGACGTTGAAGTGTTACGTAGTTCTACTAATACTACAGCCTTTATCATTGCTAAACCAGATGGTACAGTTTCTGAGTTTACCTTTGGACAGTTAAACAACGATACCTTTTTCGACTGGGTAACAGTAGATGGAACTGGGGTAGATGCACCTAGCTTCTTTGAGACTGGCTACTTATTAGAAGGTAATGTAACTAATGCTAGACAAGCCCCTCATGTTATGGTATACTGTAAGCGTACAGAGACAGGTTACCAAAGTGATGGAGGAAGTGGGTACAACGTGTTAAATCCTAGTAGTTGCTTTATGCAAGCTCGATGGGACTTCTCAGACAATAGCAACTCTGGTAAGTTTAGTACGAGACAACAGGTCTACAGGATATTAAAGACATACAATCCTACTCCTGCTGCTTTAGATTTTAACTCAGGGTATCCTGTAACAGTGACACGTAACAAAGTGAGAGGTACTGGTAAAGCATTGCACCTGTACTTTGATAGTCAGTCAGGGTTTGATTTTGATATGTTTGGCTGGGCTGTTCAGTTCGCTGACAATGCAAGGGTGTAAAATATGTTTGGATTTAGTTTAGGAACTATACTTGGTGTTGGAGGTCTTTTAGTTTCAGCAGCAGCTACTGTAGGAAGTTTATTTGCTTCTTCTAAGGCTACAGATGCAGCTCAAGAAGCTTCAGATGCAAGACAAAGAGCTAATAAATTAATTCAGAAAAAGAATGACTTAGCTATTAGACGAGAAAAGTTACGTGCGATACGTGCATCAAGAATTGCAAGAGCAACAGCAGTTTCTAGAGGCACACAACAAGGAGCTATAGGGTCTGTACGAGGAGGTTTTGGTAGTATAGTTAGTCAAGGTAGTTCTAACTTAGGTTTTCTTAAACAGACTTCAAATATTAATGAGCAAGCTAGGAGTTATATGAATCAGTCTACTATATTTGCTAATGAATCTATTGGTTATCAAAATCAAGCAAGTATGTTTAGAGGTGTAGGTTCACTAGCTGGTAGTATTTTTGATAATAGAAAAGCTCTTACTAGTTTTGCTAAAGACTTTGGATGGGTACGTTAATGGCACTTGGACTTAAAGACACAGAAGAGACTGGTTTAGGTATTGTTGAAGTAGATTCTTTTGAAAAGATACCTGAAAACGATGCTAGACATTTAGCTACTATGGCTTCTATTGCAGATCATAGAATTAATGGCGCTAATTCTAGAGATTTTAGTGCATGGTTTAATATGTCTAGTAATGGTCGTGAAATAGAAGCTCGGCAAATACTTGCTATTGATAAATCAAGGACTGAACTAGATGCTCTTATCTTAAGTGAGACTGAAGACCCTACAATGAGTACTGCTGAGTTTTTTACTTACGTAAATGATAAAAATGATGCTGAGTTTAAAGATAAGTATCGTAGTATCTTAGAACTAGAGACTGCTGAAAGTATTACTGAAGACTCTTTTACTGATCCTATTCGTTCAGCTGTTATAGAAATCGAAGAGTTTCCTAATTTACTAACAAAAGAAGAGTCTGATAGATTATCTAGCTTTGAGCAAGATACTAACAGAGCTGCTGGTATTCTTAAACTTGAACAGATGCAAATAAAGTATATTAAGATGTTTATGGAAAGAGGAATATCACAACAAGCAGCACAAGTTCTTTCTTTAGTAATTCCTTTAGGAGAGTCAGCTACACAAGCTGTAATGACTGGTCGTGATGTAGAAACTTTAGGAGATGCTCTTTCTAAAGGAGCAGAGGAGTTTTGGAATAGCCCTAATCCTGTTAAGTTTTTAGAAGATATTGAAAAGAAGTTTGAAAAAACAGGAACAGTCCCTGACTTTTTTAAACTAGACTTTTTAGATAACTTTTCACGTAGTGAAGGATTACGAGGACTTAGTACTGCCTTTGAAATTGCTGATATGTTAGGCTTAGGAAGTCTAGCTAAGGCTCTTTACAATATACCTAAGTTAGCTAGACTTAGTAAGTTAGCACGTACTGCTAAAAACAGAAAGATGTCTGTTGAGCACACTACTAATATAGGTAAAGTAAAAGCTGAAGGTGGTATTGTTTCTAAAGCTGATGAGGAAGAGTTTGTAGAGTCTGTAATTCCTTCTTCTGGTAATCCTTTTGTAAACTCTACATCAGGTGAAGCAGCTAGGTTACTTGATATTCAACGTAGAGAATTAGAAACCTTACAAAACATTAAAGGGCAAGAATTTCTAAGTGATGTAGAAAGAAACAAAGCTATAGAAATTGTAAAACAAACTATAAAAGAAACAACAAAACGTGGAGTTGTTATAGATGTAAGTGAACCTGATAATCTAGGTCGGGTATCTTTTAAACTAGGTACAGGAGAGTTTGGAACTTCAGCTCACCTTAGTAAAGAAGCTGCTGAAGGTACTGCGGAAAGACTTGGTTTGAAAAAGGGGTTCTACGATGTAGTTCAAGAAGACGGTGTTTACTTTGTCTCTGTTAAACGTGATTTACCTACCTTTGATCCTAAAACAGGCGAGTCTCTATTAACACCTATGGCAACAGTACCCGGAGAAAGGACACTACCTACTCTTTTTAAGTACTTAGGACCACGTGGTTTTGCTGGTACTAAAGTTTTACTTAAACATGAACAGCGTTTAGCTGAAGGCGGTATTGTAGGTACTAATGCTGTAGCAAGACTTAATGAAGTTTTTAATAGAACTACTAAAATATTCTCTACTTTATCTAAAAAAGAAAGAGCTACCTTTGAAGAAACTATGCAGTTTACTCAGATGAATAACGGAGGTCGTTGGCTTTCTTATAAAGAAGTAGACAATTTCTATATGACTAGATATGGCCGTTCTCCTAGTGATAAAGAAGTAGCAGCTTATGGAGGGGTTATTCAATTACATCAAGCTGATGAGTTTATTTTAAACACTTCTATACGTAATGAATTTGTAGCTAAAAACTTACAAGAGATAGGTATAGATGGAGTACAAGATAGTTCTGTAATAGGTAAGATAATACCTAGTATGGATAGAAAGAGTACTAAAAACGTAGATGTTTTAGATGCTACTACAGGTACTTTATCTGCAAAAGGAACAAGTTCAACTAAAGCTTTAGCTAAATTAAAAGATAATCCTAACTTAGTTTTAGTTAAGTACTTACAACCTGTGACGACTAAGTTTGGTAAAGCTCAATATATTATAGCTAGTAAACAAAATGTGTCTACTAAAGCTATTAGGTCTAGAGTTTTAAACCACTTTGATGGTCCTCACCGTGAGTATAAAACACCTATTTTTATTAAACAAGCGGTTGTTAGTGAAGTTGAAGGAAGTGTATCTTTAACTGGACAACGTACTATCTTTAATGTCGGCTCTGAAAAGCAAGCTATTAAAGCTGCTGATGATTATAACGAGGCTCTTGATGCTTTTTTAATAGCTGAACGTGCTAATAAAACAGGAGACACTGCTTTAATAAACAAAGCTAGTAATGTTATATCTACTAAAACACGTTACGCTAACTATGATGAGTTTAAAAAGGCTCTTGAAGCAGGGGATATAGAAAGAACACCGTTTGAAGCGTGGGCAGATAGAGGTACAGCTCCTCTTAACAATAGAAAAGCTGGTCAAATCTTTAGTAAAGAAGCTACAGACTTAGATGAAGATGTAATAAACTTATCTGAGTCAGCTCGTAATTTAATAGATGATGGACGTTTGTACTTTAGTGCTAGAGGCCCTCATAAGATTAACCCAGATGGTGAGTTAGCCCCTGTACTTGATCACACTACAACTCTTGAAAACTCTATGCGTCACATTATTAGCACTAGAGCTTTTGGAGAGTACAAAACTAGAGCTATACGTAACTGGGTAGAAACTTTTAAACATGAATTAGTAGATGGCAACATTCAAAGAGCAGATTGGCATCACTTTACTCATGGACAATTTAAAACTGATACACTCCCATCTATTAAAGATGCTGCTGAAAGAAGTCGTGAAGGTTTAAATAGAATTGTAGGTGTAATGTCTCCTGAGGCTAAAGAGGTTAATGGATTTAAATATCGATTAGCTCAGTACGTCTTAGACCCTGATAAAGCTAGTATAAATAAACTAGGAGCTAGTACACTTCTTAAAGTATTAGATGCTGAAGGGGCTACAGCTATTAGAGGTTTAACATTTAAACTGTTTATGGGCTTACTAGACGTATCACAGATTGGTTTACAAATATCTATGACTCCTGCTATTTTAGGAGCTTTTCCACGTATAGGTACACAAGCTTTAACTATGTTACTACCTCTTCGTATGGCTACTATAGTTAATAAACCTTCACAGATAGACCATTTAGTTTCAGTTATATCTACATTAGGTTTAGCTGTTGGTAAACGTCCTCTTAAAACTAAAGAAGTACGTATGTTAATAGAAGATTTAAAGAAGTCTGGAGCTGACATTGTTGGAGGTACTCAAGCACAGTTAGATAACCCTTTTGATGGTACTATTGTTAGTCGTAACTTAGCTACACGTATTGCTTCTAAAGCTATGGATGGTGGTTTAGCTCCTTTTAAGGAAGGTGAAAAACTTAACCAAATGTTAGGCTTTACTATTGCGTGGCTTGAGCACTTTGAAAAGAATGGAACAAGAGCTTTAGGAGATGACTTCGGTAAACTACAAAATAGAGCAGAAACTATTGCAGGAAATATGAAGAGTAGCTCTAAAGCATCTTGGCAAAAGGGTATCCTGTCTATGCCTACACAGTTTGCTGCTCACCCTATTAGAGTACTAGAGCATATCTTAGAACAAAGCGGTGGTCTTACTAAGACAGAGCGTTTAGGTTTCTTTGGTGGTATTGGTTTAGCATACGGTGCAGGAGGCTTAGGTATTGATAGTTTAGTAGACTATTTAGCTGATGAATACCAAGAAGCAACAGATGAACCCATTACAGCTGAAGTACGTGCAAATATTAAGAATGGTTTTGTAGGTAAAGTACTAGATGGCTCATCTATAACTCGGTTACAACCTCTTAATGATACTATGTTACATAAGATATGGGATAGTTTAGTTGGAGGAGAAAAAGTAGCACTACCTGAAGTATTCGGAGGCCCTTCTGGTTCTTTAGTTGGTAGATGGGCAGAAACAATAGGCAGTGCTATGCTTATAAGAGGTATGATGGATGGTAGTTTAGACCTTGTAAAAGATGGACCAGAAGAAAGTGTTGCGTTAGCTAAAGAACTATTCTTAGCTATTCCTTTTCCTTCAAGGTTACACAAAGCTTGGCGTATGCACCAAGAAAACGTACTAATGTCAAGTGGAGTTGTTCCTAAAAAGTTAGAACAACGTGAATTTAGTTCTTTTGAAAAAGTAATGACCGGGTTAGGGCTACCCCCTATCCATTCTAAAGAAGTTTACGAGGCTACTTTAGAAATGAAAGGTCTTCAAGAAGTTATTAGAAAGGATGCTCAAGTGTTTATTAATTTTGTTAGGGATGCTATGCTTACAGAAGATAAAGAAGCATCAGAGAAACTTTTACGTAGAGCACAAAGGTTACGTAACTTATACTTAGTTGATAAAACAAAACCACATGTGGCTTTTCAATTTAATAAAGCTACATCAGGTATGTTAGGTAATATGGGTAAAAGTATTACAACAGAAAATCACATTCGTTTATACCAATTCTTTGGAACTGAAAAAACAAATAGCATGATTAGAGGGATTCAATAAATGTTTACAAAAAATATAGGAGGTGTTAAAGACCTTTCTGGTATTATAGGTTCTGGAGGAGCTACTGATGTTCTTGATAAAACTTTTGAATCAGGAGCTACAGCTGCTGTTGGTATAGCAGGGGGTGCTCTTACACTCATGCAAGAAAACAGAACAGAAAATATAGCAACTGGATTGGTTGAAGCACGTAATGATGCCTTTAATCAATTTGAAAAGTTTGTACAAAAGGGTTCTTCAGTAAGAAAACAAGGAAGTGCAGGGGCTGTACGAGCTTACAACCTTGCTCTTAAAAGTAACATAGCTTCTCTTGAAAAAGAGTACCCCGGTTCTTTACTTGAAATATCTGAGAAAGCTAAAGCGCTTGGCTTAACTCCTAGAGCTGACATTTTAGCTGAACAAAAAAGACTAGAAGAAAATAATGAAGCAGTATTTAAAGAAGGAGCAGTCAGGGCAGGGGCTGTAGTTTACCCTCCTAACTCAGATGAACCTGATTGGGAAGCAACTAGAGTTCAATTTGAAAAACTTAATATAGCTAGAGCTGAGACAACTAGAATACATAAACTTGCAAAAAGTAAAGGAATGTCAGACCAAAATCTTAAAGATCACTCACCAACTTTTTTAGAAAACAGCCACATTGTAATTAATGGAATTAATGCTGAAGCTTCTGTATTATCAGGGAAGCTTTCTTTAGCTATAAAAGGTATTACACAAGCTGGAGGTAAAGTTGGAAATCAATTAGCAGAAGCTCAAGGTATGTTACTAGATTGGAAAAATAAAGAGATAGCTAAACTTAATGGTGTCTTTTATAATAAAGATAGAGAAGCTTTAGTAAAAGTTATTAATGATAGAGTGGGTTCTCTTCAAGAGTACTTATCAGGTGGTGAAGGTAAAACATTAGGTATTCTTCAAGTTGCAGAAGTAACAGAAAAACTTGCAAAAGCGGCAGCAGAAAAAGGTATTAGAGTAAATCATCCAGAGTTATATGCAATAACTAAACTGTTTACGCCAGAACTAAGTAGAGCTTTCATGAGTGCTCAAACTGTAAAGATGATGTCATCAATCGATAACGTAGATTTTGGTAATAAACTTACAGCAAGTTTGAAAACTATAATGAAAAACAGTGTTGTTGAAAACTATGGAGCAGGTGTTTGGAAAGGTGCTTCTAATCCAGAACTTTCGGCAGCTATTAATGATGGGCGTGGTATACTTAAAATCTTAAGTAAAGGAGATGTTCCTCCTACCTCTAAAAACCTTATAACTTTGTATCAAAGTTACGCTGCTCTTGCAGCTGCTGTAGGAAGGGGGGAGACATTAGACAGAAACGACTATAAAGCTATAAAGTCAGACTTCAGTAACCCAAATATGAAAAACTTCTTAGAAGCAATGCCTGAAGTCCAACGTAAACAACTAGGTTCTTTAGGTTTTCAAGTTCTTAATAATGCTGTTCATGAAGACTTAAAAGTACTAGGAACTACAAATGGGTACACAGGGTTAGCTTATGATGGAAACAAACTTACTGTAACACATAACCTTTCTAAAGAACAATTAGATGTTATGTCAGGTTTAATAGGTACTAATCCTGCTGAAATGATGCAAGCACAGGAAGGTAAAATCAATAAGTCTCTTGACGATATTGCTTATTACTCAAAGTTTCTAGGTAGAGAAGGGAGTGCTACGCAACGTAAACAGATAACAGCAGAAGCTTTTATAAAAAGGTTTACTCCTCAAGTTATAGAAGAAGCTAAAGGTAGTGATATAACTTCTTTGTTTAGAGATGGGATAAATTCTTTTGTAGTTAAACTTAATCAAGTTACAAAAGTATCTAAAGACTTACCACCAGTTGATAATATAACTCTTGTATCTGAAAACTTACCAGCTCCTCTTGAAACAGAAGATAGTAAGTTTTTAACACAAATAGAAAAAGCAATAACTACACCATCACCTGTAAAAGTAAATGAAACAATGGAAGACAGTGAACCTATAGGAGACACAACCCCCTCAGTAGGACAAGGAATGGAAGACAGTGAACCTATAGGAGACACAACTGTCTTACCAGAAACAATGGAAGATAGTGAAGACCTTCCACCTGTACCAGAAAAAGTTTCTAAAGAAAAAGTTAATCAAATTAAAATCAGTATAAGTAGACTATCTAATGTAACTTTAAAACAACTTGCAAATAATACTGTTATAGAAAAGGATAAAAAATATACTTTTATTCGTAATGCTACACCAGAAATGACAAAGTATGTAATAGGTTTAGCTAAAGCTGAAATAAAAAGGAGAGGAGCATGACAACATGGGACAGCACACGGTGGCCTAACTTCACTGAACAAGAGGTAGCTTGCTCTCACTGTGGTGAACTAGGTGTTACTGAGGATGCTTTAGATACTCTACAAGCCCTTAGGACAGCCATACAAAAGCCTATGACAATAAACAGTGGCTACCGTTGCCCTGAACATAACCAAGCTATAGGAGGAGCTAAGAAGTCTTATCATGTACGTGGATTAGCTTTCGATATATCACTACAAGGACACGATAAAAATGAGCTGTCTGCCAGTGCTCAAGAGGCTGGCTTCACAGGCTTTGGATACTACGATACCTTCCTACACGTAGACACAGGCCCATCAAGAGTATGGGGTAAAGCGTAACCAACCAACCAACCAACCAAGGAGAAAAACTATGTTAATAAAAAAGAACGGAATGAATAAGAAGCCAGAAGAAAAAGCTAAAGCTAAAGTTAAAGCTAAAGCTAAAGCTAAGAAGAAACCTATGATGAATAAAAGATCAGGTTACTAATGACTATCGAACCTGAAGTATGTCCTAAGTGTGGTAAAGAGGATTGCCCTTGTGATCCTGAGACTTGTAGTTGCTCACCACCACAGGATGAACTTATACAAGACTTTGAGGAGTAACTAATGGCTATCAATAAATCTAAAATGTCTTGTAACAAACCTAAACGTCAAGTACAGGGAGGTAAGAAGTTTGTCGTTAAGGCTTGCCAAAAGGGTACAGAAAAGATAATTAGATTTGGCGATGCCAACATGACTATCAAGAAAAGCCAACCTAAACGCAAGAAAAGCTTTAGGGCAAGGCATAAGTGTGACACCAAGCCACCTAGTAAACTTACTGCTAGGTACTGGAGTTGTAAAAAATGGTAGAAATAAAAGAGAAGAAGTAATATGGCAAAAGATAAAACACATTACTTACCAAATGGAAAAGTCTATACTGGACCTACCCATAAAACAAATGGTAAGTTAATGACAGGTGCAAAGCATACAAAGAATAGTAAGATGCTTTCTCACACTAAACCTAAGAAGAAGAAGTAATGGCAGCTAAGAAAACTACTGGCAAGAAAGATGCCTGTTATACTAAAGTAAAGTCACGGTACACTAAGTGGCCTTCTGCCTATGCATCAGGTGCATTAGTAAAGTGTCGTAAAGTTGGTGCTAAAAACTGGGGAAACAAAAGTGGCAGCAAAAAGAAAAAGTGATAGCTTAAACAAATGGTTCTCCCGTAATAAGGGTAAGGGTTGGATAGATTGTAAGACAGGCAAGCCTTGTGGTCGTAAGTCTGCTACTAAATCTAAACGTCCTTACCCGGCTTGTAGACCTACGAAAGCACAATGTACTTCTGCTTCTAAAAAGAAGAAAGGTTCAGCAAGGATTAGTTGGAAAAAGTAAGGAGAGTATAGTGATACCATTCATAGGTCCAATCATTTCAGGTATTGTTGGTGTAGGTAAACAGTACCTATCTAACAAGGCTGAAAAGGCTCAAGCTAAACATGAACGAGAAGTCACCATCATTAAAGGTGACCAGAAATGGGATGAGATACAAGCAAAGAACTCAGGAGAATCTTGGAAGGATGAGTACCTCACCGTCATCTTGACTAGTCCATTCGTAGCTATGTTCTTAGCTGCCGTACTGGATGAGCCAGAGATGGTGATGAGGATCAGTGATGCTTTTATGGTACTTAAGAGTGACGTACCTGATGAGTACTGGATGTTACTTAGTGTTGTTGTTGCTGCTTCCTTTGGAATGAAGAAGGTTGTCGATGTTGTTAAGGGTATACGTGGGGGTAAGTAGACTTAGGTCAGCCTTCACACGCTCTAGGTAGATAGCACCATCGAGTAACTCTTCAATGGCATGGTCAATCCATTCAATAGTGTTAACGTCAGTACGCATCATAGTCTCACCGTACTTTTCTATTCCTTCCTTACTACGGTCTGCCATACGTTGCATGACTGTAGCTACAATAGGGTCAGGGTCTGTCTTAAAGCCTTTAACTGTAGTCATGTTAGCTTCCTTTTGTTTCTTAAGTTTCCAATCATAGATACGTGGGTAGTCATAAAACATTGCATGTCTTTTAAGTAACTCACCTTGTGTTATTCTTTTCTCACCTAAAGGATTAATAGGGTAACCTTCTTCTGTCTTTATGTCCATTTGAAAGTAATTGAGTGCTTCAGATTGTATGTGTCCAGCCATTGTTTGTTCCTTACTTATAAAATAAATGTTTACCTATCTGGTCTATGTACTCAAGAGTACTAGCCCAGTAAGGGTTGACGTAGTCAGCATGGTAGTGAGTAGCCTCGTCTAAACGAGCTACTACTGCACCATCTAATGCTAACCTAGCTACTGTGTAAGCTACTTCTTTAGCTTTAGCATCCTTCATGATCTCATGTTTACCATCACACCAATAAGAAAATATACACCGTTTATCATGGACAGTCAAGCAAATACTTTTAGTTGTCCTATTAAGAACGACATTAGCTATAGCTATCTGTCCTATAAAAGGCTCACCTCTTCCTTCAAAGTATACTGCTTCAGCTAAACAATCTTGTTCAGTCTGTACAGGGGATGCCCAAGCCCCTAGTGTTACTAATGATATAAAGGCCCATACAAGTACTATTAGTGCAAACATCCGCTTCATCTACATGGCTCTCCTACTGTTACGTTAGCATTTCCGTTGTCATCTATCTGTTGTAAGTACAGCTTGTCACCCCTGTCTAAATGAGACAGGAGTATGTAAGCTGTGCTACCTTCTGGTGAAGGGTTTTGTTCTACCTCATGGCAACCTACCCATATAAGAGTACCTTTCTCATACGTAGGAGTAATATTACAACCAGCTAATAAGATAGCTCCAATCAGTATTAGTATACGCATTATCCACATTCCTTGTTGCCTGTTGCCGGGTCAATGAAGCAAGCTGCTCCTTCTATTGGCTCTTCTAATGGTTCTACTTTGTTAAGTATACCATAGCGTTTTCCTGCTAGTCTAAAGGTAGTACATCCTTTCAACTTACCTTTCCATGCTTTCATGTATATGTCCTTAAACTCATCAAAGGTTACCTTATCTGATACATTGATAGTCTTAGATACTGCACTGTCAACGAATGGTTGTACAGCTATCTGCATATCTATGTGAGAATCAGTAGACAAGTCGTCTGCTTCTACATTTCTAAGATTGTACGTATTGTAAACATAATCCTTGAGGGGAACGATGATAGGCCCTTGTTCTGTTTGGACAGTTCGATCCAATTGATTTGAGAATACAGGTTCCACACCGCTGCTAATGTTATCAGCAGTGAAACTAATAGTACCAGTAGGGGCGATAGAGGTGAGGTGACTATTTCTAATACCATATCTTTTAATTAAATCCTGTATGTCTAGAGGTAAACGCTGTATGAATTTACTATCAAGGTATTCATCTGAGTACAGAGGGAACGTACCCTTTTCTTTACCAAGTAATGCAGAGGTTTCGTATGCACCACACATTAGTGTTTTAGTTATCTTACGAGTAATTCTAACAGCTTCAGAAGAACCATACTTAATACCCATAAGAGTAAGCACATTAGCCAAGCCAGTAATTCCAAGTCCCATACGTCTTTTAGCTTTAGCTTCTTTCTCTTGTGAGACTAAAGGGTATTGAGTCCTATCAATAACATTATCCATAGCTCGTACAACATGAGGTATATCCATCTTAAACTGTAAGTAATCGAATGTGTAATAGTCTTTATGTTGGTTAGCTTTCTCCATGTACTTAACTAAGTTAAAGCTACCTAACAAACATGCACCGTATGGAGGTAGTGGTTGTTCACCACATGGGTTAGTTGCTTCGATAGTCTCAGTATAGTACAGATTGTTGTCATCATTAATACGATCAAGGAACAACACACCCGGCTCTGCCCAGTCCCAGTTGTTACGCATAATCTCATCCCAAAGAGCTTTAGCGTTAACTGTGTTGTATACACGTCCATCAAACTGTAGATCAAACATTTTGTCTTTAGCTACACAGTCCATAAACTCATCAGTTACACCAACAGAAACATTAAAGTTAGTAAGAGTAGTCGAGTCTTTCTTAGCACGTATGAACTCCTCGATGTCAGGGTGATCAACACGTAACACTGACATCATAGCACCACGCCTATGTCCTGCACTTACTATCGTGTTACATACGCTGTCAAAGATAGCCATGAATGATACAGGGCCAGAGGCGGAACTATCAAGGCTAACAATACGATCATTACGAGGGCGTATGTGACTAAAGTCAAAACCAATCCCACCTCCTCTACGCATTGTTTCAGCGGCTTCCTTAGCCTTGTCCATGATGCTGTCCATGCTGTCTTGAATTGTTCCACTAACGAAACAGTTGTAAGCTGTGACATTCTTAGGTGACCCCATAGCTGCTTGTACTCTACCAGCTGGCATGTACCGTTGGTTTAACAGGATGTTCTTGAAGGCAGTACGATGTTCATCATTATCTGACATAGCCCCTGCCTGTCTTGCACATGCTTCATTGAATGACTCATTAGGTAGCCTGTATTTCTGTGCATGTAAGTCATCACATGCTTGTATCTGTGGTCCGTAACTGTTGTGTCCGTAGTTATTCATTGTTACTTCCTTTTCCTTCTGTATCTATCTGAAACTGTACAAGTACTTCATGTATTAAACTAGTGTTAGGATACTTATCTATTAGTTTTTGTAACTTATTCCTTGTGTCAGTTAGTCTATCTTCTAAAGCTTCTAAGTCACTCATTGTATTAAGTCCTCCAAAGTAGGAGCTTTATAGTTTGGTCCTTTAGTAACCTTCCCATCTTTATTAAGAACCGGGTGACCTTCATCGTCAAGCTTAGACATATTGCTAGTATGCACCCTGTTGAAAGCAGAATTAAAACTGCCCATAATGGCGTTAAAACTAATAATAGTCCCTGATAAAACATACTGTAAGTCACAAAGTTCTTTCAGTAGATCAGCCCACTGCTCCTTTCCAACTGGTTTACCGTGTGTTATAGTCATTTCAATCTTATTAAGTTCATCGCATACTTCTTTACATTCTTCTATTAAAAGTTTTTCTCGTAGCTGTACAAGACTAATACGTGGTTGAGAACCTACGTCAGTCTTCATAGCACGATGAAACTCTGCTACTTTATCTTCTTTTGTAATTGTTCTCATTGTGTGTACCATTTCAATGTATCTTTGTAATGTTGTCAGCATAATCTTTAACTTGTCCTTCTGTTAAAGAACAACTTTCTAGTAACAACAAAGCAGCTTTCTCAAGAAAACGGTACTGTTCAGGAAAGTCTAAGTCCATTTCCATAACTAGTAAGCGTACTTGTTCCATACGGCTTGCTATTATGTCAGGTGGATATAAAGTAGGTAATGAGTCGTCTTCATAATTGTTCATAAGTCTTCCTCTTCTCTGTCTTCATTAAAAAGGTAGCTCAACTCATCGAACAATGTAATATTATTATACACTGTATCCATGACCATGTCAAGCAACTCTTCTGTGCTCATGTCTAAGCGTTCAACAACCTCAGCTGCTGTGTACTTATCTACCATTAACATACGTAGCTCATCTATATCTATCACATTACTTCTTCTTACCTCCATACTCTTTCTTGATTGCCTTTATAGATATAAACTGTGGGTCATAACAACCGTTCTCTATCTCTCTCTTGACTACTACACCAGACCACCACAACCCCTCACTCTGAGCGTTGTTCCAGCCTGACTCATAGTCTTGATAGACACCACATACTAAACCCATGATACGTTCATTAGCAGCATTGGTATCAGTAGCAAAGTCTAACGTGTGAGTATGTCCTGCTGTAGTAGACATATGTTGTTTACTTAACAAAGACTTAGCAGGATTTTCTCCACCTACAGGACGGCCCATGACACCACTTGTAAAGAAATGACTATAAGCAATACGATCCACCACCACAGCCTTAAGGAAGTCGTGTACCTCCCATCCATACTTAGAGTACCCCAAGTCATCCACACTAATAGTGCCATCAAGGATAGCATCGCTACTAATAGCTCTATTAATTCTATTTTCATGATTTCCCTCACACATAACAAATCTAGGCTTCTTTTTCTTAGCCCTTTTTATAGGTTCAAACATACGCTCTTGTGCATCCAGTACAGAGTCAACATCTTTCCTGTACCGTCTACCTTCAAAGCCTTTAGTACCTCTGTCGTAGGTACTTAGGCTAGGCATGTCAGCCATGTCACCTATGTTCACTACAACATCAGGTTTAACATCCATTATCAACTTACCTAGCCACTCAAACCTATCGTTGTTGTGGTCAGGGTGAGCGTGTGAGTCAGGAATAATAAGGTGTGTCTTACTCATCTATCCATCCTTTCGGGATCAGTTTGTCTGCGTACTGGAAGCCATGATTAGTACACCAGTCAGAGTACTTTGTCTTACTTCCCTTGTACAGTTTAGTCTTAGAGTTTGTAAAGACAAAACGTATATCGTAGTGAGGCTGTTGCTCTCGTACTAATACATGTTTTTTACGATCTTCACTATCAAAGATACCTTTAGTTTCAACGATGATGCCATTGGGCAGCACGAAGTCAGGTGTATACGTATGGTATGACTCAGGTTTAATGTACTTAATCTTTATCCCTTCATACTTAAAAGTTACTTTGAGTTGAGTTAGGTACTCAGCTACTTTCTTTTCTAAGCCACTACGATACGTACCTACAGCCCTTCTACGTCCTGTCCATTTAGCCATGTTACTCTACTATCTCCTGTACTTTAGGTTCTCTTTGTACATCAGTTAACCACGTAGGTTTATTTTTATACAAGAACAAACGTAAGCCATCACCATTATTAGAGTCACTCCAACACGTAGTCTTATGAGCACAGTAAGAACAGTTAACACCAAGCTTCATGTTGCCTGACTCACCCATAGGCACAGACTCATAACAACGTGGAGGTGGTGTATCTTTAGCTACTGCTTTCTTCATGTGGTTGATACGTTCAACAGGATCAATACGATCTTCTTTAGGTACTGGCATATAGCACAGCTTACCTAAGACTTTATCCATGACAAGAAATCCCGCATCTGGTGTTCCTTCCGCATGAGCATACGCACTAATCTGTGCAATGTATCCGAATTTATCATCTTCCTTAAGAGTACCTTCTTTAAATTTCTTAAAGCTAAATGCAGACGCACTCTTAATGTCAACCATAGCACCGTCGATCTTACAATCAATGTGACCTTTAATACCTCCAATCTGTACTTCATGTTGTTCATATGCAACTTCATGCCCTGCCTCCTTAACAAGGTAGATAAGTAAAGCTTCTATAATATCACCGAATAAAAACTTAAGTCGTGTGTCAGGTGTTAACTCTTCTTGTGTAGAGTTACCATGAATGTCATACCATACTTGTCTGTCACATTTACCTATGTTAGACATACGTAAATGATTAGCACGGTTACGGTTAGAAGGACTTAACTGTTTAAGTATAGCATCTCTCATGTCCCATAAGAAAGAGTCAAGGGTGTCAGGGTTAGGTACTACACCCTTATCCATTACTTCATAGATGTCCTCAACTACAGTGTTTATAGACTTACTCATCTTACATTTCCTTCCTTAAAAATTGTAGTACTACCGCCTCTTCACTACACCTGAGGACAATTACGTGGTCCGTTACTACCTCAGCCCAGTTAACATTTACTTACTCGTCTATAAACTCATCGATCTCAAACGGTATGCTATCATAAGTTTCATCCTCATCAATGTTGTCTCCTTCAACATCATCTTTAGAGTAGATAGATAACTCAGTAACAACAACTTTGTTAAGACCTACACCCATACCATACTTAGCTACGTTCTGATGGTTGTAAGGTTGAATGGTAGCTTTAACTCTACTACCGTTACCTATAGCTGGTATCTCTACAGGGTCTACGTTCTCATTGAAAGCTACCTTAATAGGAAACTTAGACTTACCTACAATGAATTGCTCCTTGTCATCATAGTCTGGGTTCTTGTGAGGATCAGTCTTAACCATAACACCTAACTGTGTTAGAGCCTTAGCTGCTTTCTCTGACAGGTTACCTAAGTCTGCCTGATACTTACCAGACATATCGTTTACGTTAGCCATGCAGTTCCAGTAAAGAGTTGCATTAAATGTAATAGCCATAGTGGTATTTCCTTTTCTTTAATGTGTTTATAGTATTAGTATAACTCAGTAGTATCAGACTGTCAACAACTAATGTGTCTCTGCCCAATTATTTCCAGTTGTATACTCAGCATCCAAGGGACAGTTCAGTTTGAAGTGTATCCCTGCCTGAATAATAGACTGCTTAATCAACTCGCCAACTTCTATGGCGTGTTCCTTTAGTACTTCCACTTGGAACTCATCGTGAACTACTGCTACCTGTCGAGCATCTAGCTTACGTTGTTGTACCCAGTGATGCCATAGTATCATAGCGTACTTCATGATACATGACTCAGCTCCCTGTAAGTAACAGGACAGGGCGAAGTGTGCTGACTTAATCTCTATGTATCTTTTGTCGAGTCCGACCAGTCTCCCAGTTCTAGCTGACTCTGCTGCTTGTTGTTTAAGGTTAGCAAGAGCTGGGAGGCTATCGAGGAAAGTCTGTTTAACTCTACGTCCATCTGTTGCAGTTCCGTTTGTAATAAGGCCAACCTTCTCATCACCAGCACCGAGTAGCCACGCATAGATAAAAGTTTTTGCGACTGATCGTCTACTGTGTTGTCTATGTTCTGCATTGTATTCTCCTTTGTCAATACCCATTGCATCTAGGTTTTTCTCATGTATGTCACCATTGACAACCTCATGAGTGTAGTCTGCGTCATTCATGTAGTGTGCTAGTATACGTAACTGAATACCTGAAGCATCACATCCAAGAAGAACATGAGTGCTAGGGTTGTCAACAGTATAACAAGCACGGCATTCATTACCGTAAGGTGAGTCACTGCCCGGTATGTTAGCAGTATTAGGAGAGTTGTGAGACATACGATGAGTAATAGAACCAATAGAGGCCACACTACCGTGAACCCTGTCGTCATCACCGAGAGCATTGAACCATCCTTCTATCTCCTTAGACCTAGCAGTTAACATTGCGTACTCACCGAGCAACCTCAGCTCTTGTGGAGCATGTGCAGGGAGCGTGTCAAAGTTCTCTTCACATAACTTCCACATGTACTGTTGCTTGTCATCAAACTCTTCTTTAGTAATCTTCTTAGTGTCACCCCAACCTCTAAGCTTGTCATTAAGACGACGATAACCTGATGTACGTACAGTAGGTGACCACCACTTACTAAGTCTACTAACTTTCTGCTTAGTAGAACTAAGGTTGAACTCTTGCCATTCGATACGTGTGAACTCACCACTAACAGTAGGCCATACATCCTCACCTAAGAACCTAAGACCTACGATAGATAACGTACCATCTTTCTTGTAACGTGGTGTAACTATACCTTTATTAATAGGAATAGCCGGGAACTTACTAAGTATATCTAACTCTAACTGATTAGCTTTGTTATTAAATAGGGCGAACAACTCATGAGCTTTCTGTACATCAAGAGCAAAACCATACTCACTCTGATTTTCTAGAATGTGTTGGCTAAGATGTTCTATCTTGCTTGCCTCTACGCTTCCGAACTGTACGCCCTCTAACTTTAAATAACAGGCAACCTTATAGTTAAGCTCAACATCCTGCTGACAACGGTGACGCATAGCATCACTGTACTGTGACCAGTCATCATGCTCAGGCTTGCCATGTCCTAGTATCTTACCCCAGTTAGCAAGGCTATGACCACCTTTCCTACCTTGCTGTTGTAAACGTGATACCAACAGTGTGTCAGTTACACGTAGTGCTCCAATCTTAATACCTAAGAATTTTTTAAGCATACGTAGATCGTAAGCTATAAAGTTGTGACCTATCCAACGGTCAACTGTATCTGCAAAGACTGTAAAGTCATCCAACTCATCAGGTCCAAAGAAGAATGTCTCACCTGTATTGTAATCCTTAGCAGCTATACACCAGATACGTGTCGCATTGAACAGTAAACCATCTGCCTCTATGTCACAGACAACTGTTCGTTTAGTCATCTTCTGTTTCCTCTACCTCAGTCATGCGTCCTGTATGCTCATCGTAAAACAAGCGTGTTGCTACACCTGTCCTACCACAGAACCTGTTCTTTACTACACGGATAGTCGTAGTGTTGGCCTCGATGGGATCATCAGATTGTCCATTCCGTTCGATACCCATGACAATGTTGGATAGCTGTCCGATACCAGCTGTTCCTCGTATGTCTGACAGACTAATGGTGCCGCCCTCTTCAAGAGGCTTGCCCGACACTCGCTTGGTGTGAGCGATGATGAGTAGGTGGATGTCAAGCTCCACCGTGAGAGCCTTAAGCTTGTGTGCGATAGCATCTAGTGATCTCCTTTCATCGTTACTGTCATTGTCACTTACCATAAACGATATGTGATCAAGGATGACAAGCTTACAATCTAAACCTTTAGCAAAGTAACTAATCTTATCAGCTATAAAGTCAATGCTATTGTTTTCCCAACTATCATTGAGTGAGTGAACACGTTCAGTACCCCATGTATTAATACTTCCTTGCTTATGCTCATCCTCTGTGTAATGGCAGTCAGGTAGATGGATAGGCTTAGACAAATCAAGACTAATAAGACCACGTGTTGTTTCCCATGCTGTCTCCTCTAGGTAGAGCAGACCGATAGGTGCTTCAACATTATGCTTGAGTACTTGGTAAGCTATCTCACGTGACACTGATGTCTTACCACTACCACTGCCAGCTATCAGGGTAGTCATCTCACCACACCTCATACCATACGTCTTCTTGTTAAGTCCAGCCCAAGGATAGTGGAAGGCCGCCTCTGCCCTTGGTTGTTTACTAATAGCGTAAGCAGCTTCATGACCACTAATGATGTCAGTAGCACGATACTTCTCTGCTTGCCACCATGCATGAGTGAACTCACTCTCCTTACTACGCTCAAGGTACTCACCAATGTCATTGAGCTTAAGCTTAACGATCTTAGCTTTCTTAGGAAACAAAGAGGCTACCATGTTGGCTGCTTTCTTCCCCGGCTCATCGTTATCCATACACACAATGATGTTATCGTAGCTATCAAGGTACTCGTACTCCCTCTTGCACTGCTTGTATGCATCACTGCTAGACTTGACACCAACACATGCATACTTACTACCTTGCATCTGGAATGCAGACATCGTGTCTATCTCACCCTCACATACAGTGATGTACCTACCACCTTTAGTGAACAATGACTGACCGAATAGGACACCTTTACGTATGTCACCGACAGACATAAAGCTTTTATTAGATACAGTACGTTTCTTATATGCAATGGTGTCACCATCACTGTTTGTATAAGGGTAGTAGTGTTCTGTAACAATACCATCCTTAAGTTTAAGACGTACTTTGTAATGCTTAATAGTATCTATTACTATCTTTCTGTCCTTAAGTGGCCCTACCTTAGTATCTTTTAAGTCAGGTAAGGATGGTGATGACGATGATTCTTTTATTGATACAACATTCATGTGTTGTGTATCTCCTTTACTTCCATGTGTATACGTTTCACAAACGTAACAGTACTGATGACCATCATCGTATAAGATGTTACCATCAGAGCTGTCACATTTATTACACTCACCTCTACTTACTTCAGTAGAGTTAGGGTAGTCATTGCGATTCATTGTGTAACCCCACTGCATCCATGTCATTAGAGAATAACTCTACGTCTTCATCAGACAGGTGACTATAATTATCATCTATCCAACTAGCTGTAACACAAGTGTGGCATGGCATCCAATCACCATGCTTGTCTTGTCTCACTTGAGTTGGTTCCATTAGTTTGTTGCAGATATGGCATCGCATTGTACTTCTCCTTTGTTATAAGACTACTACTATTATTAGTATGTGTCAAGTCTTTTAGTATATGTGCAATAACATCAACAGTGAAGCCATTACCTAACATCTTGTATCGTTGTGTATTAGATACACCTTTAGTGTACCCATCAGGTACAGTTTGTAAGCGTTCACACTCAAGAGGTGTAAGCTTACGCCATTGGTATGGTGGTACAAAAACTTTAGGTTCTCTATGTCCACCAGTACAAGTAGTAAGTGTTGAGGATTTACCAGTAGCATGATAGACACGTTTGATTGCATCGTGTCCATTAAGATCAGCATCACCTATATGACATAACCCCTCGTAACTAAAGACTAATTGCCTACGGTGTTTCTTAAAGTAAGACTTTAAGTTACCACCCTTAAAGTAATTAGCATCAAGACAATGTGCCTTAACCCTATCTGTCATACCATCTTCTAGTATGTCAGCTAACACCATACCTTTATCTTTTGGTATCTCAAAAGGTATGTTAGTCCAGTACAAACGATACCTATTTTGTGCTGACATTAAGTTAGAGTTGATAGCTACTGGCTCTACACCTAATGCTTTACTAATAACATCTTGGCTCTCTTGTTTCATACGTACATTCTCAAGTAGAAAGTACTTAGGTTTAGTCTCTTCAAGTATACGTACATACTCAAAGAATAATTTACTTCTTGGATCGTTAAAGTTAAGTTGATTACCAGCAAAAGAAAAGCCTTGACATGGTGATCCACCTATAAGTAGATCAATCTTAGGTTGAAGATGATCGTGTAAGTGCTTGTCATTCCACGACAAATCAGTAACACTACCCATGTGTATAGTTTGTGGATAGTTTTCTTTAGCTACCTTGATTGCGTACTTGTCAATCTCACTAGCGTAGTACCTACATGGTACGTTAAGTTTGTCAAGTGCAATCCTAGCACATGACATGCCGTCAAACAAAGATAATACATTCAGCATCCTGCACGACTCCTTGCTCTATCAAACGCATTGTAATATAGAGATACATCAGCATCTTCTGACGATGTATCCATTAGGTATGAAGCACCTTGAATACACTCTAGTATAAACTCATCTTTTGAATGGTACATACCACGAATGTTATAGCTAAGTATATTCATATTGATGTATGAACATACTGCATTATCATACTCTTCTATCTCATCTTCAGTCATTGTAATACTCCTCGTTAATTTCATACAAATCATCACCAACCTTAGTGACATACCCTGCACTCAATGCTTTTTTTAACAACTGCTCCTCATCTAGAGTAAAGTTAAAGCATGGCGCTTGTTCCCTCCATAATTCTTTTGAAGTATATACTGTCATCGTTTGCTTCTCCCTTGTACAAGATTATCGAAGTCTTCATCCTCTAGAATTTTCCAGTCTCTGACACCTAACTCTGTGAAGTGCCTACCAGTAGTAGGACCCCATGAGTTAGCTATCCTAACACGTTGATGTACTCCATCAAACGTACCTTCAGCAGCTATGCAAGTCTCATAACTGAAGTAGTACACGACATCTTTGATGATAGCAACACGTGCTTGAGTCTGACGTTGTGTTGGATTGTATAGTCTCATTAGTTTACTCCTTAATTATATTAGTAACATGTTCTGGTATGACTAATTCAGCACGTTGGCTTGTCTCACGTAACTTTTTAAGACTATTATACATACCTGTTATCTGATCATGCATGTCATAACTATCAGACGTAGTTGTATCTCTATCTAATGCATCTAGGATGGCGACTTTACCTTCACATAATGTTAGTAAAGAGTCTAATTCTCTTATTACTTTTAGTTTATCCATTACTTTTCTCCTGTATTTGATGTAGTACCTACTACATGTTGTGTTTGCATAGCATCTTTCAATGCTTGCTTCAATTCTTGCTCAGTCTTAGCACTCTTGACCTGTTCTGTCAAGTCAATTCGCCTGTTGTCAGGCATTAAGATTTCAAATGTTGGCATAGTTACACCTCTTTTTCTATCATTTCGATAACATCATCAAAATCATTTGAGTCATCATTAACGCTTGCTAGTACGTTAGCATAAGAACTGTCCAGCCCCACTACTTTTAAGAACTTTTTAGTTGGCATTCCTTCTGTATGCCAGCGTTCCTTAGGGTTTTCTTCTAGACATTTTTCAATATCTAATAGTACACCAAGACAACAATAACCGTAGCTCTCATGTCCATCGTGCTCCTGCATTAATGAGCCTGTAGTTTGCTCATACTCTCCTGACTTGAGTGCATCAAGCCACCTTTCTTTTAATTCTCTATTCATACTCATTCTCCTTCTACTTGGTCTAGCATCCACGCTACACCGATTGATATTAAACCTACTGCCATAGGTATTGCAACTTCGTACGTCAATCTTTCCCATCCTTTATCATCTAAGACAGACATAAATAGGCCGCTGACTACTACTAGTATCAATATGATACCCAAGTATAGATACGAATGCTTCATTACTTTTATAAAAAGCATGCGTTTACTCCATCATTAATATCACTAACGTCTATTGTTAGTGGGTCAACGTACTTCCACATTCCATATGGATTATAATCTGGTACTTCATCCATAGGCATCTCATGAAAGATTACGTACTGTGAATCAGGGAAGTTGCTAGTGAGAATCACTTTCCATTCTGGATACACATAGTACCCTTCCTTACTAGCATCTAGTAAGTACTCATTCAGTTCTTTCTGTTGCATATGCATATCATATACAAAATCAAATCGAATGCTCATACTCTTTCTCCTTTAACTACCGAATTTAATATTAAGATTATTAGGATGGCTATGTAAAACATTGAAACTTAAGTACTATCAAACCTCCACCAATCCCATCACTATCATAATCAGACCCTAATACCCAACCAGACCATTTAGCATATTCATGTTGATGCTTATATGCCCAGCCTATATCATATGAATCAAGGTCTTTAACGTCTATTGTTAGACGTTCTAACTCTTCGTTAGTAGATTCTCCATCAACTAATACTATTTCAACTGTTTTAGTCATTATAAAATCCTTCTCAAGTAAACATTAGTAGGCATACAATACCTACGGTTAAGATTAGGCAAGATCTGATGTTGCCATTGCCTATTGCTAGGCGTTCTTTTCTGCGATTCATACCGTTAACTCCCTAGTTGGGTAAACTCTATACACTTCACGTATTGCTTTGTTGTAGGTAGACCACTGCCTTGTCTCCTTAGCATAGGAAGCTGTCCTAAGTAATTGACGTACAACATAACGTACAGGATATACTTTTACATTCTTGGTATACATTACTTACTCTCCTTCTGTTGGTTTAATAGCTTGGACACACTAAAGCACTACATAATCATACTTTGACTATGTAGTGCTTGATGCGTATTCAACACGTTAGGCAACTTTACGTAACTTATTAAGGGTATTCTGATCTACTTTGATTTTAGACTTGACAACATCATCACCATTATCAGATTTATCTTTAGCGCTTTCAGCTTTCTTGATTAACTTAGCAAGTTCTATTGACAGATCGAACCCTGCAAAAGGTTGATCTACTTTTAAAGTCCACCATTCAGTAGCCTTAGCTTCTTTGAAATTAGCTTTTTTATTCTTATCAATTACAAACTCACTACCCTCAACAGAAACTCCTGCAAACTGGACAAGATAGTCCACCATTGCCTTTCTATTGATACCTAAACTGGACTTAATCCATTCAGGAGCATTAGTTAAAACTACATTCTTATCACCATGTACAGAAACGTGCTCAACTAACCCTAAAAGGGCGGATTGAACATCTTTTCTCATGGTTTCTGTTGTACTTGTCGCGGTTCTGATACGTTTTTGTACTGTCTTTAATGTAATATTAGCCATGTTTTATAATCCTTTTAAGATGTTATAGGTTCATAATATACATTATTGTATACTATGAGATATAACATCCCTAGACCTACTATATATTGTGTCAATAGGTCTTAGGATATTATTCATATGGGGTTCACTCCGTTCCTTGCATCGATAGGTTTGCACCACTTCCAGTAAATTAAGACAGTTTCACTATCTTGTAAGATAGGTATCAACTCATAAAAAACCAGAACCCATGTACTCACAGGATACGATTTGCAAGGCCGTTAAGCCCTCAACCTCCACATAAACCAGACAACCAAGTACACTTGGTACAGTAACCTTTCCAAACCTTCACCCTGTCAGGGTAATACGATGTTCCGATGCCTAATGTGAACGCATTTTTAAGATGTTCTTTGGAATCAGGTTGAGTCCTGAACCGAAACCAATATTTAGTAATGCATTGGTTGAAACCATAATGACACAAAGAAATGACAGTGTAAACAATTAAATGTGTAATAATATTGTTTTGTTTCATAGTTATACGCAACAATCTTGCGTGTATAGTTGGCACGATTTGTGCATAAACACGTTTTGTTCTCATTGTACACAGTTTTTGTGTAGTGGATAGGTGAGCTTTTAAAGTAGGTCTCATGAGCGAATTAGTTTTAGATAGCGTTACGGCCTAGACATTTAAGGTATCGTATCGGACAATTTAGAGCTGTATAGCTATTACATATAATGTGTGTACAATACCATAAGAGTTAACGAGCCGATAAAGTGGCATAGTTCTTGAATAGGTTTATAGAGTATTATGTAATAGTGCCAATTACTTATATAGTATGGGTCCAGTCTATTACATACGGGAAAGCTTTGAAGTCATAAGCATAGCCTATCAAGACTATAAAGATAGTTCAAACCTCTTGAGTTATAGCTTGGACCTATCTATACAGATTTTTACTTATGCAATGTTATAACATAACAGGACGGGAGAGCAGGGGTGCCGGGTCTCCAGAGTTCTTTTTCACACGACCTGACATTATCCTATAGAAATTCTAGAGTTGGAAAAGACACAAATAGTTCTTGACAGTGCGGCAAGAAGCGTGTACCCTATACTCTATAGTACTACTACATACTGGGGAGCGGCCTTAGAGTACTCTAGAGTATGACTACTACTATTACTAATATATAAGACTAAGAGTACTCTATAGTACTCTCTGCCCCTTAAATTATAATTAATAGCTTGACTTCTTTCTCTCTTTAAGGTATAATAGTAGTATGATTAAAGCAATCTTTATCTTTATGTCTATAGTTGTAGTTAGCGGCAGTTGTTACGCTGAAACTATATGTAAGTCTCCTTTCATTAATTTATTAAACATAATGGAAGAGAAATACCCTACAGCGTCTAACCATCTTATGAATCCAGTACAAAGTAAACAGTTTGTAAGAGCGTACAACAACATGCCACCTAAGACTAACTTTACCTCTGACTCTGTTGTTATGTTTACAAAACCTACTGAAACTAAAGTGTTGTTTGTCTTAATTAAAAAGTTATGCATACAAACTTGGACACAGTTAACATCACAGCAATTTAACTTTATGATGCAGAGGGCAACAAGCATTGAGTAACATAATGAAAGATAACGTAGGACGTTACCGTACTCAATCTTTATTTAGAGAGTTCTACGTACATACTTCTACAGGCTTGTCACCTATATGGACTTTAAAAGATGAAGACCCTCAAGGGGAACTCCCTAGCCTTAAACGTATCTATCTAGACTATGAAGACCCTACTGAGTACAGCTTTGCGATGGCTACCTTCGGTAACTGGCAGCACTGGCTCAAGATAAAGAACTCTAAAGCTATTCAACTTTACATAGAAGATTGGCCTATAGAACTAGAGGTACGTCTTAAAAGTAAAGGTATCTTAGGAGTGGCTGCCGAGTTAACTGGTAAGAATGCCTTCAGTGCAGCTAAGTTCTTAGCTAACAAAGGATGGCAGGACACAGCCAGTAAACGAGGCAGACCCTCCAAAGAAGAGATTGCAAAGGAAACAAAGATAGCTGCCAAGCTCCAAGAGGAAGTCTCTGATGACATGGCACGTATAGGTTTGTCGTTAGTGTCCAGTGGAGGTGAGTAGATGGCTATCAAGATAAACAAAGCAAGTAAAAAAACTAGGGCTAAGAACATACTTAAAAAAGCACGTGTAGAAGATATTAGGAAAGCTAAGTTAGTTAAGAAACATAAGCCTCAAGAAATTAACAAGAAGAAAAAGAAGAAATAGAACTTGGTAAAAGATGATGCACACCTAGAGATACGCAGTGCAGCTGAGGCAGACTTAGTTACATTCATTAAGCTTGTATCTCCTCAGTCTATCTTAGGTGGCTTACACGTAGAGTTATGTCAATGGTGGACACGGCAGGAAGCAAAAGCTTTACAGTTATGTCTACTACCACGGGATCACCAGAAGTCTCGTATGATAGCTTACAGAGTAGCTTGGTACTTAACAAAGTATCCAGACCATAGAATTTTATATATAAGTGCTACAGCTAATCTAGCTGAGAAACAATTAAAGTTTATTAAAGACATCCTTACCTCTACAATCTATATGAGGTACTGGCCTGAAATGATTAACGTAGAGGAAGGAAAGCGTGAAAGATGGACGAACAATGAAATCTCTGTTGACCATCCTCTCAGGAAGAAAGAGGGTGTGCGTGATCCTTCGATCTTTACAGCTGGACTTACGACATCAATCACTGGCCTACATTGCGATGTGGCAGTCTTGGACGACACAGTTGTTCCAGAGAATGCGTACACTGATGAAGGCCGTAACAAAGTTAAGACCCAGTACTCTCTACTCTCATCTATTGAGGGTGCTGAAGCGAAAGAGTGGGTAGTAGGTACTCGCTATCATTCAAAGGACTTATACAATGATCTTATGGAGATGCAAGAAGAACTCTTTGACGATGAAGGAAACATTGTT
>Ga0209337_1000545_pt1 | contig 30437 bp, 23 predicted proteins | sample LinPmetageLP53_FD_184044 | JGI IMG/M metagenome (GOLD analysis project Ga0209337, IMG submission 184044) | Marine viral communities from the Pacific Ocean - LP-53 (SPAdes) (version 2) | ecosystem: Environmental > Aquatic > Marine > Oceanic | place: Pacific Ocean | collected 2010-02-08 | reverse complement strand
TAATATTAACCAATTTAAATAAATAGACAATGGAAACAATTAATGTAACAGAAACAATGAAAACAATTACGGATACAAAAGGAGAATTAGTAAATATAATCAATGGATTATATGGAGTTCAAGCTTTAAAAGGTAAAAAATTTAGTTTAACAGTAAGTAAGAATATTAGTATTCTAACAGAAGCTTTGAAAGATTTAGAAAAAGCTGGTAAACCTTCTGACGAATTTATGAAACTAGCTGAACAAGTAAATGAAATATCTACTAATTCAGAAAATGAAGAAGAGGCTAAAAAACAGATTGATAAACTTGAAGAAGAGAATAAAGAATTAGTTGGTGTTAGAAGATCTCAAATGGATAAAGTACAAGTTATGATGGAAGAGGAAGCTTCAGTTGAACTTCATATAATTAGTGAAGATATTTTACCAGAAGATATTACAGCACAACAACTTAATAAAATGATAAAAATTATAGAATAGTGCGAAATCTATTATTAGTAATATTACTTTGTCTTGGAATTGGAGTTAACGCTCAATTTAAATTTGCTACTATATATGGAGCAGTTAATGGGGGTACTTCAGTTTCAGACGTTAAAACATTTTCAATAAGTTCAGGACAATTAGAAGAAGGCTTAATACAAACTCCTTATGATTATTCTGTTACTCTAGGTATTAGAAAAATAGCTAGGTTTGGATATGAGAATAGAGCTAATACATTTTATGACGGTACTGAATCTTCTTGGGCAGATGCTTCTACAGTAGGTAAGGTAAAAGGTTTTGAATATTTGTTTGAAATAGATTATGCTAGACAACAAGGTACAAATTATTTAGATCAACATCATTTTATTAGATACAGTTCTAATGAGGATTGTGAGGGACCTTTTTGTGTAAATCATCTAGCTGGAAAAGTAGAATATCTAAAAGATGGTTTTGCTGATGTTGAATATTTTGAACTGTCAGAAAGATATAGATTTAAAAAAAGTAAAGACTTAGCTTTTAATGTGGGGATTACACACAGATTAGCAGAACCATATGGTTATGACCCTCTAGAGCAATGGATACTTTCAAATGGAAATATACATTATACGTATTTAGCTATACAAGAAGGATACAATGTAAATGTATATGAAAGTGAATATACAGATCCATCTGGAAATATTGTTGCTACTTCATCTGAAGTTTGGGAAGAAGTTGTAATACCTCAAGTATTAGCTGATTACAGTGAAAAAAAAAGAAATGAACTTAAAAACATAATACAGCATTCTATAGTATTAGGTTTTGATTATTATAAATATAGTAAAAAAACATGGTTACATGCATGGGGTAATTTAATGCCGTGGCATTATAATAATGGTAATGAATTTTCATATCATAATTATATAGTTGAAGATCAATGGTATGACTATTCAGCAGGTTTAATTTACGGTATTAAATATAATAAAAATCTAGGATGTTTTATAGAAGGTAAATATAATAAGTATTGGAATAAAGAGTGGTATGATTTTAAGTTTGGTATTAATTATGTAATATTTTAAAAATAAAAAAATGAATTTTATAAACAGTTACAAGTCAACAAATAAAACAGAAAAATATTTAGTAGAAATCAGAATAGGCACAATGACAGTTTTAGAAATAAAATTATGTATGTGTGATGTTAAGAAAAAGTCATGTTCTAAATTTAGATTTATGTTATTAAATCTAGGATTTGAATTCTAAAATGAAAATGACTAACGAACAATTGCATGCTGAGTTAGTAGAACTTAAGCAAGATATTAGGGAAATCAAAAAAAGATTACTAGATCCTGATGATGGAACAATTGCTCGTATTAATAAAAACACTTCATTTAGAAAATCTGCAAGAATATGGTTAGGTGTGTTTTTTACAAGTATAATAGGAATAGTTACAAAAATGTTATTTAATGGCTAAAGAATTAAACGAAGACACTACATTTAAAATGAGTGTTAAAACAATGGGTATGATAGCAGCTGGTATAGCTGTTGTTGTAGGTGGTTGGTATTCTCTTATGCAAGAGATACAAGTAGCAAAAGAAACACCTACTCAAATTGATGTAAATATTTTAAAAGATGAGATTTTAAAAGAAATTCCAGAAGCTGAAATATCTAGGATGGAGTTTGATATGAAAGATCAAATGATAAGGCAAACAATAATAACAACTCAATCTGATATAGAAGAAATGAAAAAGACTCTTGAAAAGATAGAAGATAAACTATATAACAGATGAAACCTATTTACAAGATATGGACGGCTTATGTATTACTTATTATGCTTATGCTACTAGCTGGAATGTCTTATGGTCAAGTTCAAATAGCAGTATTTAATGCAGAGTGGAATGAAGCTAATAAAGTAGAATGGGTTCATGAATTAAAAGATGTTAATACAATATCTTATATAGATGTAAGTAAAGATACAGAGTTACAAAAGAAACATAAGATAGCGGTTGTACCTACTATTATTATATTTAAAGATGATGAAGAGGTAGCTAGATTTCAAGCTGATTTAAGTTTTAAGATGGTAGCAACAAAAGAAGAAGTACAAGAAGAAATAGATAATCAATTAATGAGTGATTTTTAAATGAAGAATATTTTAATATTATTATTACTACCTATAATGACTTTTGCTCAAAAAGAAGTTATTATTCATATAACTACTGATAATTATCCATCGGAAACAAGATGGGTATTACATGCTGATAGTTTTCAAGGAGCTATACTAGATGAAGTAGCTTACGGGTATTATGACTCTTCTAGTACAGCGCATATGGATACAGTGTATATTCCAGATAGTATAACTAATATCTCTTGGGTCATATACGACTCTTATGGAGACGGTATGCCAGGAGGTAGTTATTATGTTTCTATATGTGAAGATACTATAGTAAGTTATCCTGTGCCTACATTTACAACAGGATTAATACATAATAGAGTAGTTCCTCAATGTATGCCTAATCCTCCTCCAGGAGTTCCCGCTACTGTTATAATAAATTTAGATCAATACCAAAGTGAGACATCTTGGGACATAAAAGACACAAATGGGACAATTTATGCTCAATCAGTAACTTATAATGGACATCCTGACTATGCTACAATTATAATACCAGTAAATATACCTAAAGGGGAATTAATATTTACTATATATGATAGTTATGGAGATGGTTTAAATGGTTCGTTATGGCAGGGACAAGATGGTTCTTATTATCTAACACAATGTAATGATACGCTAGTGTACGGTATAGACCCAGCATTTGGAAATGACACATCTCATATATTTATATCTGACTCATGTCCTCCTATATTAGGATGTACAGATATTAACTATATAGAATATAATCATTTTGCAACAGTAGATGATGGTAGTTGTCAAACATTAAAAGTATTTGGATGTATAGATACTACAATGTTTAATTGGGATCCAACAGCGAATACAATGGACATGATTGATAGTTGTGATTATACTTTAGTATTACATGATTTAATGGGTAATGGATGGGTTGGTTCTTCTTTAAAAATATACGCCGATGATACTACAGAATATTATAACACTGGTAGTTTTGATGATATTTATAGTATTAGTTTAAGAGCCCCACAATTAGTAAATATACAATTTTTTATAAGTGCTCAAGCATCTTTAACAACAATAGAATGTGGGTTTACTTTAATTAATCCAGAAGGTGATACGTTAATAAGTGTTCAGCCTCCGTTTATACAACCTTTGTTTGTTTATAGCGCAGTAACTAATTGTGGTAATACTTGTATAGATAAGGTATTTGGGTGTATAGTACCAACAGCTGTAAATTACGATTCACTTGCAAATACAAATAATGGTAGTTGTTATTATACACCAGGATGTATGAACTCTTCGTATTTAGAATATTACACACAAGGCTTTACTGCAGACTATAACGATGGTACTTGTAGCACTCTAGCTGTATGGGGGTGTATAGATAGTACAGCCTTTAATTATGATCTGTTAGCTAATATAGATAATGGAGGATGTGTACCTATAGTAATAGGATGTATGCAACCTTTAGCTTTTAATTATAATTCTAATGCTAATACTCCAGGTAATTGTATAGCTATAGTATATGGTTGTATGAGTAATATAGCAATCAATTATAATCCTCTAGCTAATACAGATGACGGGTCATGTATAGGAATATTTTACGGATGCACAGATAGTACAATGTGGAATTATATGCCTAGTGCAAACACAGATGATGGAAGCTGTTTGCCATATATATACGGATGTATGGATCCAACTATGTTCAACTATAACCAATTAGCAAATACTGACAACAGTTCGTGTATAGCATTTGCTTACGGATGTACTGATTCTACAATGTTTAATTACGACCCTTTAGCAAATACAGATAACAATACTTGTATACCATTTATATATGGATGTACAAATCCAATAGCATTAAACTATAATCTATCTGCAAATACAGACGATTTTTCTTGTATTTTACCTACGTATGGTTGTATGGATTCGTTAGCTTTTAACTATAACCCACTTGCAAATGTAGACAATGGTAGTTGTGTTCCTATTATATTAGGATGCACAGACCCAATTGCATTGAATTATTGTGATTCATGTAATACAGATGACTTCAGCTGCGTACTTCCTATCTATGGATGTACAGATAGCACTATGTTTAATTTTAATCCTTTAGCCAATGTTGACAATAATTCTTGTGTACCTTTTATCTATGGTTGTACTGACCCTAGCATGCTTAACTACAACCCCCAAGCTAATACAGAAGACTTCTCTTGTATTGCTTATATTTATGGTTGTACCGATAGTACTGCTCTTAATTATGATTCAACATCTAATACTGATAATGGCTCTTGTGTTGATGTGGTTTCGGGATGTATGGATCAATCTGCATACAACTATAATATTACGGCTAATGTTAATGATTCTATTTCTTGCTTATATAACGCTAATTGTATCACTGGTCCGGGTAGTCCTTATTGGTTAAACGATCCTTGTTATGCTTGGGTAATAGATGTAGACGACTATTGTTGTGAAAACGAATGGGATACTATATGTCAAGCGACATATAATTATTGTGAAGGAACTTGGGTTGGGCCTTTACCTAAAAGAATAACAGAAAGTAAATTAATAGGAATTACAGATTTATTAGGCAGGCCTGTAAATAAAATTAATAATAGTCTTCTATTATATATATATGATGATGGAAGTGTAGATAAAAAAATAATAATAAATAAATAAAATAACATGGGAACACTAACAACTAAATTAACTTTAACAAGTTCAAATCTTACTTCTGATGCATTAAACCTATCGTTATCTAAAGTTTTAACTGTAGCAGGAGATACAAGATTATTTAAAGTAGTAACATCAAATACTAAAGCTAATCTTTTGTTAGCAGCTTCTTACGGTAAATCGTATGTGTATTTAAAAAATATAGATACTAGTATAGTAATAAGTATTGGTATGGATACAGAAGCAGATGACACTATAGATAATAATGCTACAGATATATTTATGACTTTAGGTGCAGGAGAATTTGCATTCTTTCCTTGGGCTGCTACATATAATTTACATGTAGATGCAGCGACTGGAACACCAACTTTAGAAGTAGGAGTATTTGAAGTAGCTTAATAACAATTAAAATAAAAATAAAATGGCAACACTAACAACAAAATTAACTTTAACTAGCTCAGAAGCTTTATCAGATAGTCTTAATTTATCTTTAATCGATACACTTAATATAACTGATCCGGCAGAAATGTCTAGAATTACAGTTTTACATAGTGGACCTACAGAGTTAGCTGCAGCTAGTACAGGAGCGCATTATGTATATATAAAAAATATTAGTAGTACTAATAGTAAACCTGTAGATATTAGAATAGCAGCAGGAACAGCATATGGGCAAATAACTACTGGAGAATTTGCATGGATACCGTGTAAAGTAAATCTAGGTGTAGAAGTAATAGCAATAGACGAGTCTGTAGTAGTAGAATACGCAATATTTAAAAAAGCTTAATAAATGAAATATAGTAGAGAGCAAATACAGATAGCTGTACAGGAACTTGGATATAAATATTTTACAGGAGACAGCTATGATGTAAATATTATTGGTATTAGAAATTCTGATACTAATGGTAAAATTACAAATAAGTTTGATGACACTTTAACTATATCATTTAAAGATGAAAATGGTGAGTGGCAGTATAATGAATATAATTGTACTACTGATCCAGGAGACGATTGGATGGAAAATCCATGGATAGATAAAATAGGTTGTGCAGTATTAAAACCTGGACAATATAGAGGTTCTCATAAACTAAGATTACACGGAGGTAAGTATTTAGCTTTAGGACAAAAGAAAGATGTAACAGTTTATAGAGATAATAATAGAAATGATAAGTATGAATTTGACGAGTCAACTTGTGATACAGGTGTATTTGGAATTAATATACATAGAGCAACAGCATTAGAAGGTAAGACTTCTACCTATGTAAATAAATGGTCAGCAGGATGCCAAGTGATTGCGTCTAATGATGATTGGATGGAGTTCTTAGGTATATGTCAAGAAGCTAGAGAGCACTGGGGTAATTCATTTTCATATACATTAATAGAAAGTAAAGATATATAAATTGAAATGGATAGGTCAACATATTGTAGATTTAATTGCACGCTTTAGAAGCGATGTATATTTAGATAGTCCTACTGCTGGTGGTTCTGATCCAGATAAGTTTCTTGGTATAGATTCTAATAATAAAATTATATATAGAACTGGATCTGAAGTTTTGTCTGATATTGGGGGTGGTGATGGTGATATAACCAGCGTAACAGCTGGAAATGCTTTAACAGGTGGTGGTACATCTGGTGCTTTAACTATTAACCATGAAGACACATCAAGTCAAGCTAGCGTAGATAATAGTGGTAGAACATTTATACAAGATATAGAATTAGATACTTATGGTCATGTTATATCTATAGCTTCTGCTACGGACTCTGACACTCACTCTGGTGACATAACTGGTGTTACAATACAAACAGATTCTGGTTCTGGTAGTAAGGCTACTGACACGGCTGGTAGTGCTGATTTTAGTATATTAGGAGCTAATGGTGTAGGAGTAACAAATTCTGGAACTACAATAACAGCAGTAGCTGTACCCGGGGAAATAGATCACGATTCGTTAAGCAATTTTTCTGATTCCAAACATTTTACACAAGGAGAGATTGTAACAGTAGGAACAATAGGAACTGGAGTTTGGCAAGGTGATGCAATAACAACAGATTATATAGGTGATGATCAAATAACAGAAGATAAATTAGCTGACACGCTTTTAGATGAAATTGACGCTAACACCGCTAAAGCTACTAACGTAACTACAAATCTAACAGCAACAACACACGCTTCGCAGATTACAATTAACTCTTCAGATGGAACTAACGTAGTGGTGGCAGAAGCTTCTGGTTCTATTGCGGGTGTAATGACAGTTGCACATCACGACAAGCTAGATGGTATTGAAACTAACGCAACTGCAGATCAAACCAGGGCTGACATCGAGGGGTTAGAAATAACAACAGTTGGAACAGTTAGCAATGGAACTTGGAACGGAACAAAAATTAGCTCAGTGTACGCTAATACTGGCGGTAGAAGATACGGTAATATATTAAAAATACTACCACAAGATTTTATGGTAAATCATGATGTTTTAACCGAGCCCTTAACTTTTAAAGACGGAGGAAACTCTGGTGTAGCCGTTAGCAACACTGCCTCAGAAATGATAGCGTTTGTAGCGATACCGGAGGGGATGAAAGCTACAGCTCTTGATATTCACGCTACAAATAATAAAACAGTTAAAATATTTGAAATTGAAATAGACGATTCTTTTGACTTTGATTCAGCGACAGCTAACGAAACTGGAAGCGCTAACACGCAGATAACAATAGACCCAGCTATCAGCGCTACGGCTCTTAATTATTTAGCAATAATATACGTTGCCACAGCAACAACAAATAGAATTTGGGGAGGAGCACTAACAATAGCGCCACAATAAAATATAATATGGCAAATGCATATCAAAATATAACAGGAAATACAGCTAAACAAGTACATGGTATACGTAAAAATATAAACTTAAATTGTATTAAGTTATGTAATACACACAATTCTGATGCAGTAGTTTTAAATTTATATATAACATATACAACACGTGATAGGAGTTCAGACAGTAGAATAAGTATAGGGGATGATGGAAACTGGGATGAGCTTGCTACAGTAACTACTACATACTATATATTAAAAAATGTTCATATACCTAAAGGAGTAACGTTAGTTTTAGATAATAAAGATTTAAGTTTTGATACAAGTAAATATAAATTATATATAAAATTAGATCAATCAGATAGTGCAGTAGATGTAATAGTAGATACAGAAATAATACAAAAAAATAAAAGTACTTCAAGAAGAAACTCAACATCAGGAGGTTCAGGGTCAGGAGGATATTAATAAAATAAAAAATTAAATTATGAATATATTAGGAAAAATATTTAGTGGAGGAGCTACAGAATTAGTAAAAGGTGTAGGTGGTGTAATAGATAATTTACATACTTCTAAAGAAGAAAAACTAGCAGCTGAACAAAAAATACAAGAGTTAATAGCAAGTTATGAAACTCAAATGGAAAAAGAAATTTCATCAAGATGGGCAGCTGATATGGCTAGTGATTCTTGGTTGAGTAAAAATGTAAGGCCTTTAGTTCTTATATTCTTAGTAATATCTACAGTATTAATGATCTTTATTGATGCAGGTACTATTAACTTTGTTGTAGAATCTAAATGGACAGATTTACTACAATTAGTATTAATTACAGTAATAGGTGCTTACTTTGGTGGTAGGTCACTAGAGAAGACAAAAAAATAATATGACACTAACTGAAATAGCATATAACTTACTTAACCTTGTTAGGGGAGGTAGATCTAATAATGATGAACATATCTCTTTAGATCAAATTAAATTTAATATTAAACATTACAGAGCAATGTTTATTAGGAGAGATTATGCTAAGAACGGTTTTGTGAGTAGACATGTAGAACAAGATTTAGGGTGCGTATCAGTAACACCTGTAGATGCTAGTAAATGCTGTAACTTATCTTCATCTTGTACAGTATACAGGTCGGTTAAACCTATACCTAAAACTATACGTTATAATTTTGAAGAAGCTATTTCATATGTGGGTGATATTACAGGAACAGGCACTATACCATTAGTAAATTCAAATACTATAAAATGGTTGCCATACGATAAGTATACGAAAGGTAAGATGAAATCATTTATGATAAATGATTTTATGTATATATATAATGCAGATGGTTTAGAAATGGTAAATATCAGGGGTGTATTTGAAGACCCTGAAGATGTTGCAAGATTTGATGCTTGTTATGATGGAAAATGTTTTGATGAAAATGTTCATGAATATCCGATACCTTTAGATATGTTAAGTTTAATTAATCAGGGTATTCTTTCACAAGAATTACAATTACTATCTGGATCATTTAGTGATACAGAAAACGATAGAATGCAAGACCCGCAAACAATAAGGGGAGCGGCCCCAACAAAAAAATAATTTTAAAAAATAGAAATAATGGCAAGAAAAAAAATGATGTATAATAAAGGCGGTGCAAAAAAGAAGCAGATGGGAGGAGTACAAAGTCCTAGGTCTGTAGACTCTTTTATTGAACCTCCTGTAGAACGACCATTTGCAGACCAAGGTATGGCACAAACTCCTAAAAATAGTTTTGTAGCAGCAAAGGGTGGAGTACGTAAACTTAAGCAAGATCAAAGAAAAGAAAGAAAGCTTAAAAAGAAAACTGATAGAAAAGCTGATAAGCAAGCAATTAAAACTTTAAAGCAAACTTCTAGAAATGTACGAAGAGATAGAGTTAATGATGCTGGAGAAGATGTAAGAATGTCTAGATCTGATAGAAGAGCAGATAAAAGAGCTACAAATAAAGCTTCTAGAATATTTAGAAAACAAGAAAGAAAGTCTAGAAGAATAGTAAATAAAGCTGATAGAGTAGAAGATAAAGGAGAAAGACAAGCTCTTAAAAAAGCTAATAAACAAAAGAAAGTTGATGCAGTTAATAAAAAGTTAAATACTTTAAATCAATCTGAAAGTTCTTCTGTAAAAACTACACCTATTGTTAAAAAAAAAGATACTAAAAAAGAAGTAGATAAAAATAAAACAACACCAAAAAAGAAAGAAGAAAAGAAAGAAACTTTTTCTCAAGCTTATAGAAAAAATAGAGATGCAGGTGAAAAGACATTTATGTGGAATGGTAAAAAATATACTACAGAGTCTAAATCAGAAAAAGCAAAGAGAATTAAATCTAAAAGTACTGTAGCTACTCATGAAAATACTAAAGGAGTTTTAAAGCCAAAGAGTGACATCGCTTATAATAAGATAATGCCAAAAGTTTCACAGGCAAAAGAAGGAGAATATTATCAGTCATCTAAACAAGTAGGTGGAGGGGGCGCAATTAAATATCAATTTAAAAATGGTAAATATGTACCTGTAAATGCTGAAGAGAAAAAGAAACATGATGCTGCTGTTAAAAAGAATAAAAATAAAACAAAATCTACATCTACATATAATTACAATATAGATCGACGAGATGCTGATGTAGATAATACAGGTAGTGTTGGATTTGGTTTTAAAAAAGGGGGTTATAGAAGAAGAGGTGGTAAAAGATAATGACTCATAATTTAAAAGAAATATATGAGGATTATTGTAAAGTAAATGGAGATATAGATAAAACTTTATTTACTGATATATGTCATCAATTTAATATTATGATAATGGATTATATTTTAGACGGTAAGGAGTTTAATATGGGAAACAATTTATCTACTATATCTATTACTAGGAGAGATAGAGATCCTAGATCTCCTAGGATAGATTGGGGTGAAAGTAATAAGTATAAAAAAGAACTATTAGATGAAGGTAAAAACTTATATGATTCTATAACTGAGGTAGGAACTAAATGGTATATTTATCATACAGATGAATTCTATTGTAAATACTACTGGAGAAAAGGTAAGTGTAAAGTAAAAAATAAATCAGTATATAGATTTGACGCTACTAGGGGAATAAAAGGAAATAAAGAAAAGTTAATACATCTATTAAAAACAGATGAATTAGCTTATTTAAAATTTAAAAAACAATAAAATTATGGCATGTGAATCAGAACAAAGTGCAGTAAAAGCTGCACAAACAGCGCTTAGTGATATAACAAAACGAGATAAAATACATTATTTTAAGACTGACGCAAAAGTTATAAAACAAGCACGACAAAGATTAAGTGATGCTAAATCGGCTTTGTCTAATTGTAAAAGTAATACATCAAAACAGAAAGATGTAAAAAAAGGTACAATGTATAAAGATGGGGGATTTTTAGAAGGACCTACACCAATTTTATTTGAAGAGTAAGTATGGCTAGAAAAGGAAAAAAGAAAGGGTCAGATGGCAAAGCTTGTTGGGAGGGCTATTATTATGGGGGGTATGATAAAAAGAAAAAGCAAGACATATGCTTACCAAATGAAAACAAAAAAGAAAAAGGAGGATTTATAGAACCACCAATTGAAAGAATATAAAATAATAAAATGGCATTAAACAGTAAAACTATATCAAGTAAAGTATTAATAAGAAAAATATTTAGGGATCTTAAGCCATCTAAAGATAATTGGGTAGATGATGCTATAGAGTGGATCGGTGAAGCTTTAGAGCATATTGGAGCTTCTTCTCAATTATGTCAAAAACAATGCGTATTAGATGTTACTGATCATAAAGTATTAATGCCATCTGATTTATATTATATTAATCAAGTAGCTATAAACGATTCTGTTTCACCAGTTAGCTCTGCTGAACTAGACACTTTAACAACTAAAGTAAAAGAATTAAAAGATGCTATCGTAGATGCACAAGCTAATAGTTTAGAGTATTCTGACACAGCTTCTGTACTACATGAGATTAATAATAGAATAGTAGTTTTAGAAAATGTTTATTTTAAAAATGAATCTAAACTACAACCTTTACAGTATGGTGCAAGTACTTTTCATAAGAGTATGCATTGCACAGGATGTGTAAACGAAAACTCACATTATGAAGATACTTATATTATAGATTGTGAGTATATAAAAACTTCTTTTCCATCTGGAAAACTATGTTTAAGTTATATGGCATTTCCTACAGATGAAGAATGTTATCCATTAGTACCACAAGATATAAGTTACCAAGAAGCAATGTTTTGGTACATATATAAAAAGCTTTTATTATCTAATCCACAATTTAAAAATAATGGAATAGATTATAGTTTTGCAGAACAACAATGGTTAAAATATTGTACTCAAGCTAGAAATGCAGCTAACTTCCCTGACATAGATAGATACGAATCATTTATGAATCAATGGGTTAGGTTAATACCAGATATATCAAGACATGATTCTGCATTTGAAAATTTAAACACAAGAGAAGATTTATATAGAGGATAATGGCAGAAAAAAGATTTCTAAAAGGATTATTTAAAGATACAGGTAATATCGATCAACCTGAAGGAACATGGAGACATGCTCGTAATATGATACTTAATGAAACTGATGGAGCAGTTTCAAATGAAGGAGGAGTTAAACGTAAAGGCACATTACCTGGAGGTTTTACAAGTCAAGATTATAAAGTTATTGGAACTATTGAAGTTAATGATAATAGAGTTATATTATTTCTTGCCGATGTAGTTACTTCAACTACTCCCACTACTGCTCCTAGAAGTGAAATAGGTATATGGGAAGCTGGTGAATACACAACACTACTTAATCTTCCTATTACTGCTGGAAGCGGGAAACCAACTAATGATTTAAATTTTAGAGAAAGTTATCCTATAGAAGGAACTTTTAAAATAAATTCTAAAGGAGAACTAATTATTTATTGGACTGACGATTTAAATCCTCCTAGAGTACTTAATGTAAATAGACAAAGACACTCAGGATCTGTTACTTTCGCTTCTAAATTATATGGAGTTTCTGCACTTACTGTAGATAATATAGATATATTAAATTTATTTCCTTATTCTGGTCCTGTTCCTCATGTAGAATTAGATGATCAAGGAACACACCAAGGCTCTGTTATTGAAGGGGGAGGGTTATTAACAGCTGTTTATTATCTAGCGCTAGCTTATGTAGATGAAGAGTATGTATCTACTAATTATTTAACTGTATCTAATCCAATTTCTATTGTAGATGAATTTGACGCTACTATTCCTACTAATAAAAAAGATGGGGCTAGAGCTGGGAGTCAATCAACTAAAGCTATTAAATGGGATATATCAAATTTAAATATAACTTATAAATATTTAAGACCTGTTGTTATAAGAAGTAAGGGGAATGCTAGAGAAGCGTTTAAATTAAATGATATAGAGTTTTCGACAAACACAGTATCTGTTGTTTTTAGTGGATTAGAAACTTCTGCTACAGGTTCTGTAGAAGAAGTTATAATTGACACTATAGCTTATGATACAGCTAAGACTATACAGCAATTAGATAATATATTATATTTAGGTAATACTACAGGCAGTAAAGATGTAGGGTATCAAAAGTATGCTAATAATATAAAATTAATATCTAGAGTAGATGATATAGATCCTTTTGATGAGTTCTACGCTTCAGTAGATAATCTAGAAACAGGATGGGGATATGTGCCTGTAAATGACTTTGGTGGTAACGTACAAACTGTAGATCCTACTAAATCTTATAGATATGCTCCTAATATATTTAAATGGAAAGGATATATGCGAGATGAGATATATGCGTTTTATATTGCTTTTATACTTAAAGATGGGAGTACATCATATGCCTACCATATACCTGGAAGAGAAGCAGTATCTGGATGGAACGAAAGAAGTCCGGTTGATACTTTAACTCCAACTTCTACTTATGGGACATTGTGGGGAGATATTCATAATACTAGTCCTGCATATAGTAAAAGATTTCATTGGATAGATTCTAGAGCAGATGCTATATCTGGAGGAAGCTGGACTGGTTCATTATCTAATAGTATGAATTATTGGGAAAATGCTACAGAGTTTTATCCTAATACAGATAATTATGAAGTATGGGATGAAACTGGGCAATTATCTGGTGCAGCAGGTAGTATAAAAGGAGATAATGTTAGGCATCATCATTTTCCTTCTAATAGACTTTCAAGTAGATGCAGTATAACACCTGATAAACTTTGTAGGACAGCAATATCAACTGGTAGTGCTACGCCTGCAGCTCCTTGGAATGGGTGGTTTTCTTATCATTATACTGGTTCTGACGGTCAAATAGCACCTGGAAGCCCAAAGAATGCTCTTGTATTTGACGATGATTTAACTAATCCTAATAGATGTAGTTTTAATCGCTTTTTAATGGGATCAAATAATTTAAGTACAGCTGCTAATGCAGACCAATTATTTGATGGTCAAGTATTTACAGCTGATCAAGCTATGCAAGTTAAAGTTGTAGCTAGAGTATGGTTTGAAAAAGAGTTCAAAAACGGACCAGGAGGTAATCAAGGTAGTGGTGGTGCTGGTAGAATGACACCTACTTGGATATGGACAAATACTAATGCAATAGCAGCAATAGCTGCTGATACCGCTTGTCTAAATCCTACACCACTTACTCCAGATTTGACTTGTGGTTCAGCTTGTAATCCGGGACCAATTTGTGCAGCAGATGCGATTGGAGATTGGGGTGATTGTAGTACAGTGAATGGTGGTAATGATTGTGATTATAATGAAACTGGACAAATTACATATGATTTACAAGCTGGAGAACAAATTTGGATTAACGCTGCATGTCATCCTACTACTACAGGTAAAGTAGTTAGACAGGCAAGAGGAACTGGACAGGGATCTTATGGAACTAGAGGATGTACTTGTGCATCTAATTATTTTACAAATAGTGCTGCTTCTGGGGCAAATTATTTCGCCCCTACACCCCCTTTTAATAATGATGGAGCTGGGGGTATGGGTGCACAATGTCAAAGTATTATTGAGTTTGAAGTAAATGCTGGATCTCCAATTGATCCAAATGATTTGCATGATGCTAAAATCTCACATAGAGTTAGAAGACTAGGATTTGATTTAGAAGATATAAAAATACCACAAAGTATTGCAGATAAAGTACAAGGGTTTAGAATATACTATGCAAAAAGAAAACATTCAGATAGAACTATACTAGGACAAGCTCCTTTAATACCAGCTATGTATAAAAATAGTAGATTAGGTATGTGTCAAGAGGCGTCTCAAGTTCCTGAATCTGCACAAGTTTTATCTACGTTACAAACTATTCCTGAAAATTTTTATAATATGGATCCATATGCAAGAACTTGGAATGATTATCCGCAAGGATTTTATAATTATTATGACTCTGGAGCAGGGAATATAAATACCACTACTAATTCTATTATGGATGTATTTAGTTTTCATGATTTTTATCTATTAAGAACTAAAAATAGTTTAGCTTCTGCTACTCATATTTCTTTAGAATACAACGTTCAAAATTTTGCATTTAATGGTCCAGCTTTAAATCAAAATAAAAAAATGGTTACTATTCTTACAGATTCGGGTGGAACAGAACCTATTGAAATGAAAGAAGAGTGGGGATGGGATACAGCACAAAATTGTTATCCTAGACAAATGTCCACAACTATATTAATTGGCGCTAGATATGCAAGAATGAATACTTATGAATTGCCTAGATTAATAGGTCAAAAAGCTAAAACATACTTATTAGGAGATAGTATTTTTAAAGGAGATTCTTTAGGATTTGGAGGCAAGTTGTTTAATGAATTTGGTGAAAGTTGTATAGTATTTAAATTAATGGATAACCACGCTCTAGGTGCATTCGTGTTTAAAAGTTTTCCTACTTCTAACAATACAGGACACTTTTTTGATACGTATGGGGTTGGTGCTACAGAGTTAGAGTTTGGACATTATGGAGTGCCTTCTGACTCATTTTCTATTTTAACAAATACTATGGATAATAGTGGTAACTTTAACACATCTGGGCCAGCTAGAAGTCATGGTCTAAGAAGTAGCGAAGCTATTGCAAATTTAAAAGCTTTTAAAACAGATGTTTATAAATCTATAGATAGTCAAGAGTTAGTATGGACAGGATTTGAAGTATTAGGAGATGATTTAACAAACTTTGTATTTGCTCCAGATGGGACTAAATATGGAACTTGTAAAACTAAAACTGATTTTCCTGATGGTATATATGGGGGTGATACATTTATATGTAGATACGGTATAACTACTTCGCTTAAACCAAGTAATATAGAAAGTCCATCAAACCCAGAAAAAGCTATACATCATCATATTGTTGAGAGTACAGATAATATTAATTTTAGACATACAGAAGATGATGATAGTATGTATTTTCCAAACGGAATAGCTAAAGCTATTTTAAGAGAAGCAGGACCAAAAGATTTTCATCATTTTGATAACATGAAATACAATGAAAATTACTCTGAAAATAATGATATAAGACCTGCTTTTCCACTGCCTTTAAGAGGTGTTATTCAAGAAGACTTTCCTACTAGAACACATAGAAGTGTTAAACATGACACTACAAGTATTATAGATAACTATAGAATATTCCTAGCGAATCAATTTAAAGATCTTCCTAAGAATAGAGGAGATCTTTGGAAGCTCTCAAGTTTTAATAATCTATTGTACTTTCATATGGAAGAAAGTTTATACGCTTCTCAAGGTAAACAAACAATGTCAATGAAAGATGGAAGTGAAGCTTTTGTAGGAAGTGGAGATATATTTGCACAAGAACCTAATGAATTAGTTCAAACAGAAGGAGGATTTGGAGGAACTCAATCTCAGTGGGCCTCACTAACTACTAGATATGGGTACTTTTTTGTAGATGCAGCTTCTAAGAAAGTATTTTTAATGAAAGACCAGTTATCTGAAATTAGTAGCTTAGGTATGTCAAAATGGTTTGAAGATAACTTAAAGTTTACATTAGCATCTTATGGGTATCCTGGTACTGAGGATAATCCATTAATAGGGTTAGGTTTTACTTCTGTTTATGATCCTAAACATAAAAGAATTATATTAACTAAAAGAGATTTAAAACCTACTTTAGCTTTTATAAACGGACATAATGTACCTTCTACGTCTTTAACAACTAGTACTGGAACTATTAGATGGAATAGAGACTATAATAGATTTGCTATATTTCAAGTGCTATGTACAGGAGGTGGACCCGGTGGCGGGCCAGTAACTTGTGTTGATACTTGGGTAGCTCTAGACTGGGATGATGCTTCATATTTTACAAAAGAAAAAGGATGGACTATATCTTACTATCCTGAACTAGGAGTTTGGGGAAGTTTTCATGATTACGTTCCATATATATATTTTAATACTTCTACTGATTTTTATTCTTTAACAGATAAATTTGGAAGACCTGTTTGGAATAATACTCTGAATGTAGCTAGTCATTTAGGAACTAGTTATGGTAATAATGCTATATGGGAACATAATTCTACAAGTAACTATGGTATTATATATCAAGAATGGAGTAGTCACACAAGTAATATTACTGAACCAGAGTGGTTAACTATAGTTGATCGTGTATCTTTTGAATTTGAATTTATACATAATGAATTTAAAGCAGAAGATACATTACTAGCGGCATTTAATTATACTTTAGAAACATTTAATCAAGCAGGAATTAGTGTATTAGAACATGGATTTACTTCTTTCTTTGTTTATAATACTCTTCAGATGTCAGGAGAGAGTATATTAGAATATTTTATAAATACAAGAAGAGTAGGTAATAATTGGAAAATAAATCGTTTTAGAGATATGGCTGCAGTAGTAGATCAAACAGGAAATACTACGACAGGTTTAAATTTACCTAATACAAGTCCTTACTATATGTCTACAAATACTAATGTTATAGGAGGAACTAATACAGGAACTATAACAACTTCTAGTACAGAAAATATGTTTACTTATGACGGAATGAGTAAAACTCTTAACCCAAATTACCTAGATTTAACTAAAAATTGGAACTTACAGAGAAAATTTATAGATAAATGGGTAGGAATTCGATTAATTTATAACAATGTATCAAATAATTTACTAAATTTGTACGCTACAGATGTAGTCGTACGTAAAGTACATAGATAATATGAAAAAGAAAAAACAAAAAAGAAAATATAAATCTAGATATAAGAAATATGTAGCAGGTGGAATGTATGCTGATAATACTGTAGCTGCTGCAGGACAAGGTATGCCTGGAACAACAGCTAATATTGTATTTGACCAAAACAATCCGGGATTATTAAGAAAAAATCTTAGCTTTTTAGAAGACACTAAAGCTAAAATTCAAGCAGAAAACGAGGATGCGGTATCAAGTATAAAAGAAACGGATGAACAAGGTAAAATAGATATAGAACGAGCAGCTGCAGAGCAAGGAGCAAAAGTTGATATGGCAGGTACTGTTATTGGAACTGGACTTCAAGCGGGGAAGCAAACTGGATTAATTAGCAAAGATGCAGGATCTCTTGGTTTCAAGGACGCTGTGAAGGCGTATAAAGCTCAAAAAGCAATTAATCTTACAGCACAGTCTCAAGACGTTGTAACAGGAGCAAAAACTGCAAGTGATGTAGGTACAACAACAGGAACAGGTGTACAGGCAGCCGGTGTAGGTGCAGATATAGCAAAATCTGGTGTAGTAAGTGGTACAGCTGGTGGTGTAACTAGCGGTGGATTTGGAGCGGTGACTTCAGGGGCACAAACTGCACAAACTGCAGGAACAGCAGGAGCAACTGCATCTACAGCAGGACAAACAGGTAGTGCAGTAGCAGCAGGACTTGGTACTGTAGCAAAGAATCCAAATGTTTATGCTTTAGCAGCACAATATGGAGGTAAGGCTATTAGAAAGGGAGCTGATGATGATGATGCTACTACTTGGACTACTGGAGAAGCTACTGGAGACATCCTTGAGCATGCAGGTAAGTATGCAGGATATGGAGCTACTATAGGAGCTTTTGGAGGCCCATTAGCCCCGATTACTTCTACAGGAGGAGCAATAATAGGAGGAATTATTGGAGCAGGAGTAGGAACATATAAGGGTCTTTCTTCGAGAAACAAAGCAAGAAAAGCAAAAACTGCATATGAAATAAAAAGAGGAAAACAAGTAAGAGCATATAATTCAGAAGTTAGATCAAATTTACTAATGGCTAATGCTCAAGTAAAAGGTGGAGAGATGGAACAAAAAACTTATTCAGGATATGATTTAGGTAGAAATGTAGTTGCTAAAATGGGGGGAATGAGAATGGGTATGCCTAGATATGGTTATACCTCTTAAAATATAAAATATGAGAAATAGAATATTACAAAGATTAGAAAATAAAAAGAAAAAAAGATTTGGTGTAGGTGGATATAAAACTAATTCTATACAATATCAAACAGGAGGTCAACAGTTACCTGGAGGTATGGTTGAGCCTATTCCAGGATCTGATGCAGTGCAATTTAGTGGGGCAACACACGATCAAGGAGGTATTATGATGGACAATATTACAGAAGTAGAAGATGGAGAAACTATGGATCAAGTAACTATGGCTAAACAGGGAGGTAAAAGAGATTACTTCTTTTCATCACATTTAAAACATGGGGGAGTGTCTTTTGCAGATCAACATAAAAATATTTTAGAAAACGGAGGGACTCAAGAAGATATAGATTATTTAGCTAAAATGCAAGAAAAAACTGCAGGTAGAAAGCCAGGTAAGGTAAAAGCTAAATTAGGAGGTATAGTACAATATAAAGATGGAGGGTATCCTGATCAGATAAAAACTGAAAAACAAAAAGCATGGTATGATGATCAAATTGGAAAAGGAAAATACTGGAAAGATGGGAGCATGTGGATAAGTGAAGAAGGTTATAATACAGCACAAGAAGAAAATAAAAATAATACATATTCTACATCATCATATACAGCATCTGCAAATAGAGGTAATAAATATAAAGTTCAGTCTTATGAGATCTATGGAGATGAGGAAGGTGACTATGGAGATATAGCAGATTATCAACCAGGAGTAGACGCTGGAGATCAACAATTTTATGCAGGTAAAGATGATAAGTATTTTAGATCACAACTTGAAGATGAAGACGCTAGAAATTCATGGGCAGGAAATGCAGATCCTGAAGTATTAGAAGCAGCAGGTGTAGAAAGTATAGGAGATTTAAATACTCCAGAAGCTATTACTAAATACCAAGAAGCTTGGAATACCTTACATACCGATAATAAAATTGCAGTTGATGGTAAATTTGGAGAGCAAACTTGGAGAACTGCTTCAGGTGATTTTGACACAGAAGAAGAGCCAGATCCAGTAGATCCAGTAGATCCAGTAGATCCAGATCCAGATGAACCAGATTCTAAAATCCCACCACCAGAAATAAAGGAGAAAAAGAAAAAAGATTACTCTTCAACTTTATTAGGATTAGGTAGTATGATTCCTGCAGTTATGGCCTTTACCGATAAACCTGATTACATGGAAAGTCCTGATTTGGTAGCTCCTGGAGTAGTTAAAGCAGAAAGAGTAGCTAAACAACATTTAGATAGAGTTGATTTTAATGATCAAATAGCTCGTAATGCATCAGATGCTGGGGCTATGAATAAATTTATAGAAAGTTCTGGAGGCGGGCCTGCTAATATGGCTAATAAAATGGCTCTATACGCTAAGAAACAACAAGGAGATAGAGAAATTAAAGCTCAAGAAGCTAGAGCTAATATTGCTATAGCTAATGAAGAAGCTAATTTAGATAATAAAAGAAAAGTATTTAATTCTGATGCTGCATTAGATGCTAGTAAATTTAATGTTGGGTCACAAGAAAGAGCTGCTGTTGAGAACAATAGTAATAAAATGTATGTAGATGAGTTTAATAGAGGGGCAGATGCAGCAACTAAAGATAGAAAATTAAATGCTGTGCAGTATGGTATAAATACACTAGCTAGTCTACATAGAGATAAGCTTGCATATAAAGCACAAGCTGAATATGCTGACGCAATAGACGGAGATAGAGACGCTCTAGAAAGATTTAATGAAATAGCTGACGCAAAAAGAGGTGGATATAGAAAATTAAACTTAATGAGAAAAAGATATGGCAAATAAATATAGTAGGTATGAATTAATGCCTTTTCCTAGTTTATATGTAGATAATAAACAGCCGGAAATTGCAGAGTTATTAGCTAATAGATATGATGCTAATAAAACATCTAAAGATCTTATTGATAGAACTCTATCTCAATTAGAGTTATTACCTGGAGATCAGGCACATTTAGAAAGAATTAAAACTGATGTTAAGGGCACACTTAAAGATCATATTGAAAAACAAGATTGGGAGAATTCTTCTTTAGTAGTTCAAGATGCAGCACAATTAGTTGAAACAGATGCTGGATTAATTGCTTCAAATAAATCAATGAAGAATAGAGAAGCTGAAATTAACGCTATGAGAGAAGCTAAGCTTAATGGTATTCCTATGTTAGATTTTGGAAAAGATTCAAGAAGTGTACATGAATCTTATTACTATGATGAGGAGACTGGTGCATATATAACTAATGTGTATGAACCTATGATGGAACAGCAATTAGATTATAGAACCAGGAAAGAAGCTATGATTGGAAACATACCTGCTAGCCAAAAAGGAGATTGGATGGGAGTAAGTAGAAGCAAAACTAATAAAGTTGCCAATCTTATGGTAGAACAATATATAACAGACACTAAAGAAGGTATCCAAGAGTTCAAGAAACTAGTAGAAATGGACTTACCTCAAAGCATACCATTAGAAGAAAGAGCTAAAATGGCTAAAGCTCAAATTTTAAATGACTTTAAAGAAGTAGCAAGACAACAAGAGTTTGATAAAGTTACTGGTACTGGAGGCGGTGATAGCGGTAGAGATCCTATAAGCGGTATGAAACTTGGTGTAACAACTACAGGTGGTGAAGATACTGAGATTAATACAGCTTTTGATAATATGTCTGATAAAGTTAGGGGTATACAAGAAAGACAAATGGCTATAAATAAATTCTTAGCTAGTGGTAAGGGTGTAGATGGAAAAGAACTATCGGAAGAAGAAAATAAAGCTCTGCAAGACGAGCTTAATAATAATGATATGATATTAGATAATAATCTTAAGAAAGTTGCTGATCAGAATGGAATCAAAGGTGAACGTGCACTAAATAAATATAATAAAATACGAGATAGATTTCTTGAGGGTGGTAATTGGTCTGAAGACGATGGAAAAAGGTTACTTGCTGCTACACAATATTTAACTTATTTAAATACAAAAGACACTGATTGGGCTCAGGTAGGTTACACTGCGTTAGCAGGTGGAGCGGCAACAGGAGTGATAACAGCAGGGGTTAATGTTGCTCCAGGAGTTGGGCAAATAGGTTATGGAATGGCTATAACAGCTGGTACAATTGGATCAGGAGTTGGAGAGTTATTTAGTCAATGGAATAGTGATTTAAGGGGTGTTAGAGACTGGGATAGACGGCAGGAACCTGTACTTGGAGGTTATGTTGGAGATAGCGAAAGAGAACAACTAGCTGAAGAATTGTGGGGAGATGAAGATTTAGGAGACATGAAGGTAGATCATATTAATGGATTATTAGGAACCGATTTTAATCAAAATGATATGGAAGAGTTATATAAAATGACTAATGCTTATTATACTTTTATGATTAAAGATGAAATGAAAGAAAACGGTGTTCAAGTAGATAGAATGTCTGGGGATGATTTATTTGAAAAAGTCCAAGATCAGACGTTTACTTTAAATCAACGAAGGCTTGCATTTGATATGACTGCGGACGGTAAAAAGTTAAGAACTGCAACAAACTCTTTTATTCAAAGTGATATACCTTTAAATAATGCAGGCCTTAAATTTGATGGTATGGTAGGTAATCAAGAAATTTCTAAATGGATAGAAGATGATGTAGGAGGAGCTAGCAAATTAACCTTAGAAGGTGTTTTATTGCCAGATGTTGCTGCAAATATACCTTTAAGATTGACATTTGGATCAACTGAAGATGCTACAGGATCTGTTAATAGGAGTGCAACTGTATCAGATCCAAACGAATTACAGGCAGGTGGCTGGATTTACGATCTTATACAGAAAAATTATGGAGAGGGGGATAAAGTTTATGATGAACTTCTAAGACGAAATTATGATGATATGGGGTATGAAAATGTAACTATGGATAGATATTCTAGTGATTTCGCGGAGAAAGAGAAAATATTCTTTGGAGGAACAGATGAAGATAAATTAGAATATAAACGAGTTATAGAAAATGAAGTTATTATGAACATGCTTGTAAGTCCTGAATTTGTTTATGAGCACTATAAGAATGCAGATGGAGTTAAGGGGATAGATGGGCAAACTGGATTTATTCCTTTTATAATAACAGATAGTAGCGGAAGACAATCATTTAATGCCGCTGCCTGGCAAGAGCTTCAAAATAAACCAGAAGAATTGCAAGCACTTAGAACTACTATGCTAGAGACAAATTTAAGAGACTTTGCAGGCACAGCATTTTAATACATAAAACCAAAATATGATAGACAAAAAGCAAACTGGAGGATTGGGAGAAGATAATGAAGATCTAGTCCAGCCGGGAGATCAGGAATTAAATACAAATAGTTTAATAAATACTGTAGAAAATAGAAAACCTATTAAAAACACTGGGCTTGGAGGTTTAAGTATACTACAAAATATACAAACTCGTGGTTTTCGTCCTACTGGTTCTTCTGTTAATAAGATAAGTACAGGAGAATGGGATGAATACAATAGACTTATAGATGGAAAGTTTAGTCTAAATGATTCAAATATAGATGATAAAAGAGCTGCAGGTCAAGGATTTGGAGAGAAAGCGTTACACGGTACACTTAAGTTTTTCCCTAAAACAGGAGCACATATACTAGGTTCTACTTATGGGTTACTTGATGGTTTTGGAGAGGTAGCAAAAGATGTATATGAAAATGGATTTGCTGCGTCTAACTGGAATAAATTTTTTAATAATGATTTTCAAAGGTCTTTAGATGATTTTAATGAAGCTGTAGATGAAAAATTACCTCACTATTATTCTTCACAAGAAAGAGATTTAAGTTTTTCTCAATCTGTATTTGGTACAGGAGCTGCTAATTTCTGGACTAATGATTTTTCAAATGGATTATCATTTGTTGCTGGTGCTGTTTTAGCTGAATTTGCAACTGCTGGTGCAGCTACTCTTATGATACCTGCTAAAGCTGCTAATAATTTAAAAAGAATATCGGCACTAAGAAATACAACTTATGGTCAAAAAGCTATTTCAGCTAGTAAGAATTTACAAAAAATAAATAGGGCAGAAAGAATATATGACGGATTAACCACAGGTAGAAGGTTATTAACTGGAGCATTCTATGAGTCAGGAGTAGAGGCTAGACATAACTACGATCAAACTGTAAAGAACTTAAATGAAGCGCATGTAGAAAAAACTGGTGAAGCACCTACCCCTGAAGAGCAAGCAAAAATAAAAGATATTGCTATAAAAGTTTCTAATGGAGTGTTTGCAGGGAATGCAGCTTTAGTTGGATATAGTAATATGTTAATGTTCCGTAGAATATTTGGGAGCTCAATGGTTAAAAATAAAAACTTTAAGAATAAAATAACTCAAGATCCTAAGACAGGAGTATATAAAGCTAAGCATAAAGATTGGGGAGGAATGAGAACTAAAGCTCATAAATATGGATGGATAGCTAGACGTCCTTTATATGAAGGGTTTGTAGAAGAGGGAGGACAAAAGACATTAGATATTGCTGGGCAGTACGCAGCAGAAGATATGTATTTAAATGGTAAAAATCCTAGCCAGATAGAAGCTATAGGAGAAATAATGAATAACACCTTTAAAGGTATGGAAGAAGCGTATGGTAGTGCTGAAGGCCAAAAAGAAATCTTTTTAGGAGTAGTTTTAGCGGCTTTAGGATTACCTAGTTTCATACAAACTAATGAGAAAGGAGAAAAATCTTTTGGTATAGGGTATGGTAAAACTGGGGGTATAAAAGATTTTATGAGTCAATACGCTGAGGGTAGAAAAGAAATTGAAGATACGGTAGAGTATATGAATAATAACCCTGATGCTATGACAGGCATGAAAAATAATTTTGATATGCTAATGGGTATCAAAACTGCAGATGATGAAAGAGATTATGCTGATGCAACTAATAATGATTTTGCATATAAAAATGCGGATCATGATGCGTTTTTTGCTTTTGTACATAGTAGATTAAAAGGTGGGTATTTTGGAGATGTAATGGACAGTATTGAAGATATGAGAGATATGGATCTTGATACTTTTGAAACTATGTTTGGTTATGAAGAACAAACACAAAACATGTCTAAGCAAGATAGAGAATCATTTCTAAGTGAGCGACGAAACACTGTTATTGACACACATAAAGAAAGAGCAAATAAGATTAAAGAGATATATGACTCATTAGATAATACTAAATTAAGCCCTGAAGGTAAAAAGATATATGCACAAGCATTATCTAGTACTGCAGACTTAGATGCAAGAGAAGCTAAACTTATTAGTGAAATAGAAGAGACTGGAGGTTTTGCATTAACTGCTATTGTAAATAAACAAGAGAGCGATAAAGATTCCCATGACAATGTTTTTGGTCAAGTTAAAAACTTTGTAATGAAAAAGCTAGGTAGAAAGGCTAAAGATGTTATGGAAAATTCTGAAACTGGTCAAGAGGTAAAAAGAGAAATAGGTATTAAAGAGTTTACTGCTCCTGGGCACCCTGCTTTAGTATTTATGAGAATGGCTAATAAGTTACAGCAATTAAAAAAACAAAGAGATGCGTATGAGCAAGACGATAATGCAGAAGGATATGTAGAAACAGATGATAAAATAATAGCTTTAGAAGAAGAAATGGCAGTTTTAGCTGAGGGTATTAATGCAGGTACAGCTCCAAACATTTCAGAAGAAGAGCAGCAAATACTTGATGAATACAAACAAAAAGATCCTGCAGGATATGAATTAAATAAAGATGATATAATTAAAAAGCTGCAAGATTTAAGGAGAATAAGAGCTAAAAGACATCAAATGTTAAACCTTATTCAACAAATGATAGATCCTGAAGCAGCTAATGATGTAATACAAGAGTTTGAAGAAGTAGCAAATGATATATTGACTGAGGAAGAAAGAAAAAGTTTACCTCCTGAAGAACAACGTTTAGCTAGAAAGTACAAAGGAAAAGTTATTGAGTTTGACTATACTAATAAAAAAGGAGAAACTAAAAGACATAGAGTATATTTTAAAGATGCAGGTACTAAAGGTCTAACTAGATTGCCTAACGAAGAAACATTTAAATTACTACAAAGAAAAAAAGCACTTCTTGATAAAGCTGTACAAACAGAAGATGATTTAGTAGAAATAGAATTAATAAATCAAGAGCTAGAGAGAAATGAGCATGTTACAAAATTTTCAACGTATGATATAGCTATACTAAGAGATGCTTCTAATGTAAAAATAATGACAGAGCAAGAACTATTGCTTAGTCAATTACAAGCAGTAACGTCAGTATTACAAGATAATTTAACAGAAAACTTATCTTCTTCAATAGCTCAAATAGCAGAGTCTAAGCAAAAAATTATAGATGCAGCTTTACAGGTTAAAGATATAAAGGTTGCTATACAACAAGCTAAAAGAGATAAAAGAGGATCATTATATGTCAATCTAAATAAAATAGGGAGAAAAGGTAATTTCTCTGTACAATCTGCATATCAAATACTAGCAGACTTAAAAATAGAAGAAGCTAATTATAAGTTACAATTAAAACAGTTTACTGAAGATATAAATACTTTAGAAGACAACTCATTAAGAATACAATTAATACATACAGCCCTATCAAATCCAGATATTGTATCTGATCTTTTAAATAAAGCAGCTTCTAAACAAGACATACTTGAGTTTTTAAATGAAACATTAGGACTAACGTCTATAGAAGAATTTTATAAAAATCTTGGAGAGAAAGGATTTTTTGACACAAATGAATTAACTGCTATTGCAGGGCAAAAAAATAAAGATGGTGGGTATGATGTAGATAATGAGATATTACAAAATTTATTAGCACTATCTGGTACAAATCTTTCTAAAGAATATTTAGATCTAATGAATACTGATTTAGAGCATTTTAGAAGTGAATTAAAACTTTTAACTAAACATAGATCAGATGTAGAAAGAATGCTTAGTAAAATGGTTAATCCTACTACACAAGAGGTATTACTATTTCCTGAAGACGGTTTAACTCAAGATGATTTAACATATCTAAATCATGAATTAAGGATGGTAGATCAAGATATAAAAACTCTTCAGGGGATTATCGATATGATGGAAGCAGAAACTGAACAAGCCTTTCAAGATGCTGTTAATTCTGATGTTATGCAAGAAAGATTAAACGCTATTGCCATACAAAATGAAATAAATGAAACCCTTACAGAGTATCAGAGCTGGTTAAATTCTGTAACAGTAGAACCTTCAGAAGAAGCAGAACTTGAAGACGGTGAAAGTATATTAACTGTAGAAGACATTAACAATTTAGAAAGTCAAAGAGATAATTCTCCTTCTTTTAGTATGGTAGGGTGGACTAAAACTGCAGGTAACCACGGTGCTGCATTAGCTATGTGGAAAAACAAATATAAACAATTAGTAGAAAGTGGGGCAAAGCTTACAGAAGCAGAGCAGATGGAGTTACAACATATTAAAGCTCAACTTAGATTTTTTAGGAAATCTCCTGAGATATTTAATTATGCTGGACCAAAAGCAAAGAAACCTGGAGCTAGATTAATGGTTGTAACTAGGTATAATATTAGATCTGAATGGAAAGATAAGTTTGTATTCTATGATATACTTAAAGCACAGAAGTCAGGTAAACCTAATGATTCTAGTAACTATCAATATGTAGATGGCTTAACTAGCTACTCTTCTCAAAAAGAAGAAAAACAAAGATATAGTGACGATCAAATTGGTGTTAAAACAGAAGAGTTTACAGTTGCTTGGGAGGATGGAGTGACAGTTGTAAAGTATAAAGCAAAAACTTATTTAGACGGCTCAGTTAAATTTGATGTGTGGGATGAAAAAGCGGGAATGTGGGTTCCTGCTTCTAAAAAGTTAAATATAAAAGCTGATAAAAATATTACTTCAAGAGAAGTGTTAGAACAAATACATGATGAAAAAGACACTGTTACATTAGATAAAACTGAGGGGTGGGAATCAATACTTAGAGAGAAGCAGTTTAATCGCCTTACTCAAGAACAAAAAGAAAGAGTAGATCCTGTAAAAGCTAAAGAAACAGCAACTACTACAGATAGAGATGAGTCTTCAGAAGATATAAAATTACTTTTAGTAGATGCTAACAATAATCCTATATTAGTAGATGGAGAGTTTGCTTATACTAATATGAATAGTTCTGATATTAATACTTCTAGCGGTAGATTTAAAGGTCAGCCTGAAGATTTAGATAAAGATGGTAATTTAAAACAAAATGCTGAAATAGATTTACCAAAAGAGCAAGAATCTTTTAAAGCTTTAAGAATATCTTTATTAGCAGATAATCAAGAAAGATTTTTAAGAATAACAAGAAAGAGTAGAGGATTTGTTATAAAAAATGAAGAAACAGATTTAAATGGTAATCTAATAGGATTAACTCCTGGATTAGGAAAGTTAAGAATTAAAAAGAGAAATGGAATATTTGTAGCTAAAGAAGAAGATTTAAAAGATATGAGACTTGACCTTGCCCTTCCTGCAAAAGGAACAAAAGGAGCAAACCAAGTGGTAGATTTATTTGGATTTAGAGTTAAAAGTGGATTTGCTTATTTTGGAACTAATAATAAAGGTGATTTAGGGACAAATAATTTAATTCCTGCAATAGTGTCTAGATTAAGTGCAGGTAGAATTAATAATATATATAATCTATCAAGATATTTTGCAGAGAATCAAGATGGTGGTGGTATAAATATAGGAGGTAAAGGATTTGAAGCTATACTTAAAGATCAATTAATGTATGGGGATAGATCTAAAGAAAGAGAAAGGCAAGAGTTTTCTATATATATGCAAGAAGATGCTATATATTTTGGAGATAAAGGACAAAGCATAACTTTAGAGCAATTAAAAAATCCAGAGAAATATTTAGATAAACACCAAGAATACAAAGATTTTTTAGGCACTTTATTTTTTAATATTAACTCTACTAGTTTAGGTCTAGATAAAACAGCTAGAGAAAATGCGTATAAAGCTGGTAAAAAGGCAGGTAAATTTACTGAACCTACTTATACAAAATTTAGTGAGGTTATAGTAAATGATGATTTAAGTACAGATGTAATAGAATGGGATAATTATACACACTATTTGTTATCAGACAATAATAGAGAGTCTGTAGATGTCCCTGTAAGAGTTGATATGAATATGGCATTTAATAATTCTTCTGGTACAGAGCAAGCTCTTGTGCCTCAGTTTATGAATGTATATTTTGAACATAGTAATTTTGCTGAAACTGCGGAAGGTTTAGATAACACTACTAACGATGCTAATAGACAAGCTGCATCACAAACAGAAGAAGCACCTGTAGTTGAAACTGAAGAGGATAGTAAAAAATATAAAACTGTAGAATTAATAGATGAAACAACTGGTAAAAAGTTTAAAGTCAAAGTTTTAATTGATGAAAAAGAAGGTAAGTCTATTATAGAATCTGAAATGAAAGATATTGTAGAAAAACCTGAAGACACTTTAGAAGGAAGTCCATTTTCACAATCTACAGACAATAGTCCAGACGAACCATATTTCTTAGCTAATATGGCAGATACTTCTTCTCAAGACTTAGATTTAAATTCTGAAATAGAATGGTTTAATGCTAATATGCCTAAAGATTCTAAAGGTAATCCTTTATTTACAATTGATTTAATTAAAGGGCTAATTGATGGTAAAGCATATGGTAAATTTACTAAAGATAGTAAAATATTATTATCTGATTTAATGACTGTTCCAGGTATATTATATCACGAGTCATGGCATGCTATCACTAGAGTTTTATTAACTCCTGAACAAAGAAGTGAGCTATATGATGAGGTTAGACTTATGGGAGGCAAGGCTACTACTTATAAAGGAGAAACCAAAGAACTAATTGATTTTACAGATAAAGAGGCTGACGAATGGTTGGCAGAAGAGTTTAGAGAATATGTATTAGCTAAAGGAAGTTATAAAGTAGGTGACAGAATACAAAGAAATCTATGGGAAAAATTAGAGAGTTTTGTGGATAGAATATTTGAGTATATTTTTGACGCATTAAATCTT
>Ga0209337_1000544_pt1 | contig 30442 bp, 39 predicted proteins | sample LinPmetageLP53_FD_184044 | JGI IMG/M metagenome (GOLD analysis project Ga0209337, IMG submission 184044) | Marine viral communities from the Pacific Ocean - LP-53 (SPAdes) (version 2) | ecosystem: Environmental > Aquatic > Marine > Oceanic | place: Pacific Ocean | collected 2010-02-08 | reverse complement strand
CGGCGAGGCCGGCCGGGGTGTGAAGGCCGACCCACACGGCATTCTCGCCAACGGTCGCCGAGAATGCCCACTATCACGGCGTTTTCGTCAATCGTTGCCGAGAGTGCCCACTATTACGGCATTCTCGACGATTCAACCTCCTGCATACCCACTATGGCGCCCGCTATGCAAAAGGTAAAGCCATAAGCAAGCGCACGCCGCAGTAAAGGGCCGCCCATTCCTCGCGCCTTTATCGGTGGCGCCTGTAGGATAGTTGAGGTACTTCTTGCCCTTGTAGCATCCTACAGGCTCAACCTATCGCACCATATACCCCACGGTTACAGTGTTCTCACTCATACCCTTAGGATGAGTATGATAAATTGCCCTGTTGGACACGTGTTTTTAAGCATGAGGGACACTACACATATGCACATTGTAGGGACGCAGCAGGGGGTGAAATCCTATTATCCTCAGACGCTACAGGGCCGGCAGCTCGTGAACGTGCGAGCGGTGGCCCTGCTCGACGTTTCAGGATGCCGATAGGATACCTCTGTAGGTTACCTACACGACAGCCTGCCGAGCCGTCGAGCACGCCATCGAGCCACGCCGCGGCGCTGCCGAGCTCAGAACGCACGACGACAGACGCCGCCGACGGCCACCGGCGTAGGATGAGACCGACGACCGCCGAGCGGATAAAACGATTCGACGGCGATCTAACCGCGGCAGACAGCTCGGCGGCGCGCCACGTGCGCCACGTGCGCAGTGATGCGGCGCAGGTCAATCGGCCAGCCCCAGCCGTCCGCGAGCATCGCACCGCGAATGTCTGCCGGCGTCATCCATGCGTAATCGCGCAGGTATGCCGCGACCTCGTCGCGCTCAGCGTCGACACGTCGAGCGAATGACGAGGTAATGCCGGCAGAATGACGGGCGCGCATGACAGACACGCGCGTCGCATTGACGTACCCCCGATCGACAAGCTGCAGCGCGATCGCGGCGTCATTGATGCCAGGGCATCGATCGACCACCTCGCGCACGGCGGCACCGATCGTGCGCATCTCGGGAGGCATGCCCAGCCGGCGCCACCGTACCCGGAGCGTGCGCGCCGACAGGCCGACACGCCGCGCGGCCTCCGGTATCGTGTGCCTCCCCTGCAGCACCGCGACACGTGCCAGGCATGCGGCGCGCCAGTCCCATGTGCGCCCGCGGTCGCGCTCGCGGTCGAGCTCGTCGAGCGCACGAGATAGGGCCGCCTCTAATCCGTCGACCTGGCCGAGCATGAACTGCGCACGTGCGAGCAGCTCGTCACTCATCGCGTCACTCATGGCGCACCGTCGAGCGCATCGAGGAGGACCGCCGTAGCCGCGACACGAGCAGCGGCGCAGGTTGGACGCGTGCCGCTGTCGACAATCCGGCCGTCCATTGTGCGGACATCCCACCGCCACGCGCCACCGGCGACCGGCAGCACCTGCGCGTCGAGGTATGGGCGCCGAAGCGTGCGCTGCTGGCCGCGCCCGAAGGCGTGCCACGGGCTGATTGACGGCCTCATGCAACCTCTCCATGCTCGGCCATGCACTGCCACCAGCCATCGTTGGCGCCAGCCGAGTAGCCGACGACATAGGACGCGCACGCGATGACAGACGCCAGCAGAAGCGCGACGACAACGGCAGACGCACGAGGCGCGGCCGGCTGCCGGTGGTAGTGCCGCCGCACGACGACCCGATGACGCGGCGCGGTCATGGTGACGCCTCGACGTGCACCGCATTCGACGCGAGCAGTGCGTGCATAGCGACCGAAGGACCGCCGGCGACCCAATCAGGACCGGCGACGACCGACCAGCGGTAGCCGTGCAGCGCCGTAAGCACGGCCGCAATCGTCTTGCATGACCGCGCGGCCGACTGGTGCCGCCACTGTCGACCGATCCGCGTCGACGCCTCAAGCTGAGTGATGTGCGGCGAGGCGCGCCTGCGCTGCTGGTGTCGCGTGCGCTCCTCGCGCACCGTCGGCGCTATGGCCTTGCGTGCGTGCTCAAGAAGCGCCCAATAGTCGGGCGCGATTATGATGTCGGACATGTGACCTCCTGAGTCACATGCACCATACCGCGTCAATGTCTGGCACTCAATCGTCAGCGGTAGGATTCTCCGCGCCGTGCACGCGCCATCCCATGCCAGCGGCGCGCAGTATGGCGGTCCTGCGCTCCTCGCACCACGCGTGGGTCACCGCATCGCACGACGGCAGGCACCGCACGCCGAGCCCTGCAGGGTGGTGAGCGACCAGGCCGACCGGCAGCGGCACCAGGTGGTCGAGGCGCACGTCGGCCGCGGTCAGATGTCGCGCCCGTCCTGAGCTGCTGCGCAGCGTCCACCGGTCGCCGTCGACCTCCACGACCGCGGCGCGCGTCTCCCCCCATGCCGGCACGAATACCAGCGCGATCGGCGGCGTCGTCACGGCGTCAGCTCGACGAGCTCGCGCCGCACCATCGCACGCGCCCGCAAATACCGGTCGGCCGACAGCTCAGCGCCGACATACCGCCGACCTCTACCGGCGAGCGCGACCGCCGAGGCCACCGAACCGAGGCCGGCGTACGGGTCGACGACGAGGCCGCCAGGGTCGACCCACGCCTTGACCCACGCCTGCTGCCAGCTGACCGGCTTGCGTGAATGCGCCCCCGGTGTCGAGGCGTGACCGCTGCGCAGCACGGTAGCGGCACGACCTGCAGGACCGCCGGCGCGCACGCCGAGCAGCACCGGCTCGGAATGTCCGCGCCAGTGGTAGCCGACGCCGGGCGGGCATTCGTGTTTCACCCACGAGCCGCCAGACACCCATCGCAAGCCGGCAACCTGCAGCCAGGGCCGCCCCACCATCATGTGCGGCAGCATGCGGTCGGGCGCGAACGCCTCGACGAGTAGCGGCCAGGTACACCACAGTGCCAGCCGACCGCCAGGGCGCAGCACGTCAGCGCAGGCCGCGAGCACGCGCGCGACCTCGTCGTGCGATTGCGTCGGGTAGATTCTCGACGGGTCGGCCTGGCCTGCCTGCTGAGCGTACGCGTCCCACGGCGGGTCAGCTACGACGAGGTCAGCCGTCCCACGTGGAACGCTCGCGAGCATGTCGAGCGCGTCGGTATTGCGCAGGTCGATGGCGTCAGGAAGCGGCGCCGGCTTCTGCCTAAACATCTTCTGCTGACTCATGGCGCATCAGGCCGACCGGCCGCCTCATTGACACCAGTAGAGCCCCACCCACCATCGCCGCGCGCCGTGTCCGGCAGCTCGTCGACCTCGTCGAGGACCGCCCGCACGACAGGCGCGAGCACCATCTGCGCGATTCGGTCGCCTGGCCGAATGGCCACCGGCGATAGCCCGTGATTGATGAGCAGCACGCCGACAGGGCCGCGGTAGTCGCTGTCGATGGTGCCGGGCGCATTGCAGACCGTCAGGCCGTGACGCAATGCCAGACCAGACCGCGGCCGGATCTGCAGCTCATACCCATACGGCACGGCCACCCGCACGCCGATCGGAATGACCGCACGCTCGCCCGGCTGCAGCTTGACGAGCTCCGCGACCTTGACCTCAGCATGGGTACGCTCGACGCACCGCCAGGGATGCGCCGGCGACGGTCGCGCGGCGTAGACGTCAAGGCCAGCAGCGCCGCGCGTGGCGTATGTCGGCAGGTGGGTGCATTCGTCGAGGCGCACGAGGCGAACGTATCTTTCGTAGACGTGTGGCATGTTTTACCCCTTTGGACTGTTGAAGAGACCGACCTGCTGCCGTTCGTCAGCGCTCGGCACGCAATGCGGCGAGATCCACAGCCGTTCGCGTGTCTGTTGATGCACGCCGCCGCCTGCGACGTTCGACATGCCGCCTTTTAGGAATCCAGACCGGAACCAGGGCACGCACCGCCAGCCGTGCCGATCGCTGAGCACGTCGTGCTCGCCATCAAATCCTGCCAGCACGATGCGCAGATCGGGCGCGTCGCCGTTGTCGATGCACCACGTACGCACGTCAGCCGCGACCGTGTCGCCGTCGTCGTGCGTATACAGGTCGCCGTCACGGTTACCGGTGACGAGGTAGGGCGGGTCCAAAAATACGCCGCACTTCCCCTTTCCACTGCGTACCGGCAGCGTGCGTAATGCTCCGCTCTTGCACGCTCGGCGCCAATCGCCATTTAAGATCCGAACGTGTCGCAGGCGTGCGGACAGGAAACGAAACCACCGGCGCAGTTCGGGCATGGTCATCGGGTGCCAGCGGTCGACACCGGGCGCGCGCGTGCCTGCGTGGTTGACGCCCTGGCCGTTGTCCCCAATGTGCGGCCGTTTCCGGTCGACACCGGGCGCGCGCGCTTGCGGTCGGTTGACGCCAATGCCATCGTCCCCAATGTGCGGCCGTTTCCGGTCGACACCGGGCGCGCGCTTTGCCTGCCGCGGCTGCTTGTGGATCCGCCCGTCCTCGCCGACGATCCACGCGCCGCGACCGGAGCACCAACCCGAACCAATCCAGCAGGATTGACCCCACGCCCACCAGCCGGCCATCTTCGGATCGTGCCATTCCGGGTCAGCCATCAGGCGCTCAAGCGACCGCGATCCGCGCCAGTCGAGCAGGGCAAGGTGCCGCGCCATTAGGTCAGCCTCGCACACTGGCCACGAGGCCGCGCGTGCCATGGCGTCGGGCGAGTGCACCATCGAGCGCCACGCGTTGCACAGCAGGCCGTCCAGGTCGTTCACCGTCTCACTGTAATAGGTCCGATTGCACGGGTGCGGCCGCCGCATCAGGACCGCCAGACTACCCGCGAACGGCTCGACGTAGTGCGACACGTCGCCAAGCGCCGACCACACGAGCGGCGCGGCGTCGGACTTGCCACCGAACCATGGCCAGGGCGTTTTGTGTAGGTTTTTGAGCATGTTTTACCCTTGTCTTGGCGTGCATACGGTGCAGAATGGCGCGCGGGCCTCGACTCATCACAGGCAGACAATGTGCCGACGTCCCGCGCGCGCAAAAATCAGAACCAGTGCACGACCGTTGGCACGGTATCGGCGCCTTCCATGGGTAGCAGTAGGAGTGCCTCGGAGTCAGTGCCGAGAGGGATCGTCGACACCCACTCGGACCCAATGACAGCGCCACACGAGCCCATGACGGCGGCCATCATCATGGGGGCTGGCGTCTCGTTGCCAGTGCAGGGGACCATCATCTGGTCGACAGACAGGTGATGCACGTCTGGCATTGGTGGGAAACAGCCGGACGCAACCCAATACCCGCCCTCATGTTCGGAGCTGTCGAATTTGGTCTTGGGGCGGTCTCCTGGGCTGGAGTCGTCGCCACCGCCACCGCCACCGCCACTGCCTCCACTGCCTCCACTGCTGGCCGTCTCACTGTCGCCGCTGCTGTCGGTGTCGTACCCGTCATGTGGGACGTAGTCGTCCGGGTAGGGCGCCCAAACGTTGGCCATGTCGATGTAGCCAGGGTCATCGAGCATGATCCACAGTGGCATGATCGGCAACTTGACCGACCTGAGGAGGTAAATCCAGCCGTCATATGCCGCAACGCCGACCACCTGAGCCATCTCGATGGCCACGGCGCCCGCCGACGACTGAGCAATGCCGCGAGATACCGCAAATTGGATCTGCTGCCATGTGAGACCGGAGGCCAGCGCGCCTTGCATTAGCCCGCGCATGGCCATCCTGACCTGGCGTACCGTCGCCGGTGTCAGTCTACCGCCGGTGTACCCGTAGGCGGCACCGTCGACGACGACAGTGACTTGCGCACTTAGGGCGAGCATCTCCGCCTCTTGCGCGTGTGCTGCGGAGGGTGCCGCGGCCAGTGCGGCGACCGTGGCAACGATTGCAATGTGTGTGTTTCTCATTGTGTCCGTCCTTCTTTTTGCTCGGAATAGCGGCCGAGCGCCCGCATCTTGTGGTTGGTGCGCCATTGTGGCGCGGCTAAAAAGGCTGGTCGTCGGCGCCGGCGAGCTCGACGAATGACACGACGTCACCGCCAGCGATCCGCCACTGCTGAGCGCCACCGGCGCCAGGTTTCACAGCCTGCGCGATCTCGCGGTCCGCGCCTTTGACGCTGAGCAGACGCCCACGCTGTCGACGCAATGCTGCAGCCATCCGGCGGGCCTGCGAAAGCTTCGATCCGTCGCCAAGCACGTGCAGCAGCACCTCGCGCTCGGCGGCCATCGTCGCGACCTCAGACGCGCGCAGCGTGGCGCCCGTCGGCCTGTCGAGCCACGCGGCGATAAGCTGGCGCCATTCCTCGACCTCAGGATTAGCCGTCCGCATGCGCGCCTCGCGGCCCTGCAGGAATCCAGCGAATCCGGCCGCCGTGACAATGCCACCGACGACGCGCGCCCACGTCTCATAGCTTCCGAGCCGGCCGACGCCGTCAGGGCAGCCAGCCGCGACCCAGTGCTCCACCATTGACAGGACCGCCGCCCGCAATGCCGGTGCAGCCTGCGCCGTGTAGCTGCGCAGGTCGGAGTGCCGAAAGCCGCAACGCGTTTCCGGTCGCTCTCTTTTAGCGTCGAGCCGCACGACGACCGTGCGCCGTGCGATGTCGGCCGACATCTGCGCATTATTCGACGACATCGCCCAGACAGCCGACGCCGGCACCTGCATAAGCGACTGACCGCCCATTCTGCGGTCACTGTAGCGAGGCCAGGCCGTCAGGATGCCGGCGAGGGTGTTGTCATCGAGCCGCCCGGTGACGTTGTCGAGCAGCACCACTGGCGCGCCCGTCGACAGGTGCGCAACCAGCGATTTGCGCCGCTCCTCGTCATTCTGCGCCAGTGCAGCAGGGTGAACCGGGTAGCCCGCGGCGACGCGCGCGAGCACCTCCATCAGCAGGCTCTTACCGGTGCCAGGCGTGGGCGCGTCGAATACCGTCATTGGCACGGCGCCACACACGAGCAGTCGAACCACCGGCGTCACCAGAAATCCGACCGCGTGCGCGAGGTCGTGCGGCTCGACAAACGGGAAATCCGCCAGCCATCCGCGCAGCAGCTCGACGGCCTCGTCGATGGCCATCGGCGTGCACGGGTCATGCGCCGCGAGGTAGGTACGGGCGCCGCGGTGGTAGCCGACCTGCGACACCGTCGAGCCGTCGCGCGCGATGAATGGAGCGCGGGCGACCCGTTCGAGCACAGGCACGACGGCGGGCGGTCGCTCAAGCATCGCCGGCACGAGGTGACCGGGCAGACGGTCGGCCGGAATGTCGATCCAACCGTCGACGGACTGCTCGCCACGCTTCGCCGGCCGCCTCTTGAGCCAGTGCGCCGCGTCGAGCAGGGCCGCCGTCATTGCGCCCGACGTCATCGGGTCGATTCGTGGCCCGGTCTCACTGCGTAGGATGCGCACACACCGCCCATCCTGCTGATAAACGGCGCGGTCGTGCGGCAGCTCGACGACGGCGTGCCACGCGTCCGCCAGAACGTCAGCCATCTGCCGCCCGTTGACACGGATCGACGGCCTCGCGCTATGTTTCGTCGGCCGTCGCCTGCCGTCGTCGTCGTGTAGCTCTCTCCCCTTCTTGCTATCCGACGGCGGCGGCGGCGTGGGCGGCATGTCGTCGACGTCGAGCTGCGGCGCGGCAGGCCCTACGAATCCGTGCACCGCTACGCCCTGCTCGTCGTCGATAAGCGCAACGTCTTCGTCCCACGTGGGATCGGCGGTCCTGCTGTCGGATTGGTAGCCGTCCCGGTCTGGCACCTGCCGCGGGCGTTCCATTCCGGCCAGCAGTCCAGCGTGCGCCGTGCGGCGCGCCTCGCGGTCTGATTTGCCAGCGGCGACGGCCGCCTGCGCCAGTGCATCGGCCGCGGCCTCGACGTCGAGCAGGTGGGCGAATCCGCCCACGCTATACGCCTCGCGATTCAGTGCCTCGTGCCGGCTGCCGGCGCCTGTCGAGGCGATGCGCTGGCACGCGTTCGCGAGCAGGCGCTGCGCGTATCTGCGCTCGCGGTCGCTTGCGTCGACAGCCACCGCGGGCGCCTGCGCCGGTGCCGCGACAGGTGCGACGAGGTCGAGCAGCCATGCCGGCGCCTCGACGAGCTCGCCACCGGTCCACCGGTACGCGCCGCCGCTGTAGTGACCTGACGGCGCGACCACGACATAGCCACCGGTGCCACGGACATCGAGACCGGTCTGCGCGTCGTCAGGCGTCAGGCGCAGGCGCTGCCGATTGCGCACGGGTCGCCCGGCCGGCATCCGGTAGAACACATGGCGCCCACCGCCGCCCGTGACGGCCTGCAGACTGCCGAGCGGCCCACGGTCGACCGCCAGGGCGCGCGCCGCCTCGACGCCAGCCACGCCGCCCGGTGGCGCCCCCGTGTCGATGTCGAGGACCCAGATCCCTGACGCGTCGCCGGTGGCGACACCGATCCACGCGTCAGGCCACCGCGCCCACCATTCCCGGATCTGCGCCTCTTCGGTCGACGCGGCCGTGACGCCGTCTGCCGTCTTCGGGTGCTTGCCAGGTGAGGGACACGAGGCGCCACGCGAACACGAGCAGGTGCGCCCGTCGGTTGTGTGCAGCGGCAGGACCGCCCAGCAACGGGCGATGTATTCAAGCGCGTGGCGCAGCATGTCAGCCCTCGTCGGTCTGGTCGGTCTGGTCGGTCTGCGGCTCATCCCAAAAGTCGGCGCCGTCGTCAGCCGCTGCCGTGTCAAGGCCGACCTGCAGGGCCGCGGGGATCTCAGGGTCGACCTTGGGCGGCTCGGCCGGCGGCGCGTCGGCCTTCACTTTGCTCTTGCGTGACCGGCGCTTGCGCTTCGGCTTCACCGGCTCGGCGGCCTGCTCGACCTCCTCAGGTTCGACGACCTCGGCAGGCTCGGCAGGCTCGGCAGGCTCGGCAGGCTCGGCAGGCTCGGCAGGCTCGGCAGGCTCGGCAGGCTCATCGGCCGCGGGCGCCTCGACGACCGGCTCGACGACCGGCTCGACCTCTTCAGGTTCGACGCCGTCCACCGGTAGCGGTGCCATCGTCTGGCGCAGCAGGGCCGCCGCCTCCTCAAGGAGCGCGACCTGCAGCGCGACGGCGGGCGCTTTCACCCGTCGATCCCAAGTGACGGCCGACGCGTCAATCGCGCCGTCGAGCATCAGGCGCCAGAGCGGCGGGCGCCTCGTGTCGTGGGCTGGTGTCGGTATTTCGGTAGTCATGTAGATACCTCCTCGGCAGGTGCCGCCGCGTGGCGGTCTTCGGTAAATGCGACGATCGCCGCGTGATTGTCTTGGGTGTTGAGTCGCTCGGCGATGGTGGCACGAGCGCCACCGGCGAGCGTAGAAGGCGCAGCAGGCAGGCCGCGGTCGAGCGCCCACGCGTCGACGACGGCGAGGTCGAGGCGCCAGCGCACGACGACCAGACCCCACAATGGATCGGGGTCAGGACAGCGCACGAGCTCGCGCGACAATTTGCGCTTGCCACACCGCCACCGCACGATGACGCCGAAGTCGAGGTCGGGCGACCCATAGATGCGCGAGCCGCCGACGATGTCAGGCCCAAATCGCACCGACGGGTCGCGGTTCAGCAGCAGGCGCCGCCCGACGAGGTCAGCAGGCCGCCAGCCGATAGCGGCGAGCAAGAGCCCTTCCTGCTGCGGCATGAGCCACGGCAGCACGTCCTCTTGCCAGTGAACCAACGCGGTGCGCTGTTTTTTGTCGTAGGCGACGACCTCGACGCCGCGAACGGTCAGCACGCGACCGCCCTCGACATCCATCTGCGTCATATGCGAGCCGTCGGCGCGGCTGAACATGTCTGACCATCCGCTCATTGTGGCACGCGAATAGTTTTAGGATCGACGTTGTTCGCAGCAATCCACCGTGTCACTGCTTCTGATTTCGTCTTCGGTCTTTTGTCCTGATTGAAAAAGCTATAGGCATCATCTGGGGAAATGCAGACCTCGACCGATTCAGGCCGAGCGGCGAACAGTTCGCCACTGCATGAGCAGACCAGCACAGTCCACACGCCATACTCGCCGCCTCGTGACGTGTCCCAAATTGCACAGTATTCGATCCACTCTACCGAATGCCTTTTTTGCACGTCTCCACTGCTGTCGACGGTCACAAATTGCGCCGACCTTTTCACTACGGCGCGCCTTGTTTTGTTCATTTTGCTCATAGCCAGCCCCCTTCTTGGGTCGTCGTGTCGTCTCGCGCTTCCCATGCCGGCAGGCGCGACTCAGTGATCTCGATGTTTCTGCCGAGGCGCGAGCCGGTCGCGCGGGTCTCAATGACGCGGCGCAGCAGGTGCAGCCTTACGTCGGTGCCATACTGCAGATCGTCGGCTGACAGCTCGACCCACCGCGCGTCATACGGCGGGCGGGTCTGGTAGCATAGCCACATGAACCGCCAGCGCGCCCACGGTGCCAGTGCACGAGCGCCGGCGAGGTAGTGCGCCGCCTGCACGTGGTACAGCAGCTTTTCAAGGTGCGAATACAAAGGGCGGTCAACCAGCGTCGGCACGCCCTTACAGTCGATCACGATACCCTCGCCAGTCCGGCGATTAATGGCGACCGCGTCGGCGATACCCTTGCCGTCAATGACGGCCGTCTTGATGTCGGGCAGGTCAGGTACAGGGCCGCCCGCGGGCGTGCCGAGCGGTGGCCAGACGGCCGGCGGGTCTGTCAGCTCGACGCGCTCGTGCCATCGCAGCGGCTGCTCGACGCGCATTCTCCAGCCGTCAGACCGCCACGCGTCGAGCCGGTCAGCGACCCACGGGTGCGAGCGCACGGCCGACGCGGTCGCCGCGGCGCCGTCAAATTCGGACTGCGACAGGATGTCGCGACCGGCTGCGGCAAGCTTGACGGCCTCATACGCGGCCGTGCCACTGCGCCTGGTGACCGGCGACACGCAAAAACCGGCGCGGAATGCGGCGCCGCCTTCCAAGATAAGCGCGTGCACGGCGCGCAAAGCCTTGCGGCTATTGGTGTCGGCCGAGCCTCGCGCTTTATGGTCGTGGTACGCTAATCCTGATTCGTGCATCGGCTTAAGGTCGTCGGAAAACCCTACGAGGTCAGGGTCGGCGTACCATTCTGGGCGGCTCACTGGTCGGCCTCGACGGTGTCGGCGAGAATGTCACGAATAAGCGCCGCGGCTCCATCGCTGCCCGGCGTCGAGCTCGTGACCAACTCATATGACAGTTCACTCGCGATTAGATCATTGGTCGCCAACAGCCGGTAGACGTCGCACGCGATGCCGTGATGCACGGTGCCAAGTCGCCAGATGACGAGCAGGCCGCCGACGACGCCACGCAACCGCAGGCGCTGCATGGGGTCGGCCTCGTGCCGCACGAGCTGCGCCAGCGTCGCTGCCGCCTCGGCACGAATGCCAGCCGGCGAGGTCACGCCACCGTCGAGCGGCGTCTCTTGCGAGATGACGCGCAGCGATGCGGCGGCGGCGCGGTAGCCGTCGGCCTGCAGGTCGGTGCAGATCAACGCGTTGGCGAGCGTCGCTGCGCGGTCAGCCTGCAGCAGGAAGGCGCAGGCAGAATGGTACGCGACGAGGTGCCGCGCGATGAGGTCGGCGGCGGCTACCCGCTGCCGTTGTGGCGATGTCATTGGATGCCCTCCGTGGTTGGCCTGTCATTCCTTGCACGTTGCGGCGCCGTCGTCAAGCCGTCGGCTGAATGTTGCCAAGCCGTCGGCCGCGCGGTAGCGTGTCGGTCTGGAGGTCTGGCAATGCCTGTTTTGATTGGGATCGGGATCGACTACGGCGTCACCGGCGCCGCGGTGGCCATCGGGCCGCGTCGAGGCGCTGACGGTCCGCACCGGCTCGCCGTACGGCATGCACACGGCCGCGGCGGCTACTACGCCGGAGGCCGCGCCGGGTCGCTCGACGTGCGCATCGCTCGGCGCACACTGCAGCTCATCGTCGAGGAGGTCACGCCAGGCCGACCGCCGGCGCGGTTCTTCGTCGTCATCGAGGCGCTACAGGTCCGCCGGTCTCAGTCGGTGCAGTCGACGCGCGACACGGCGCGAGATCATGGCGTGTGGTGCGCGGCCGTGCATACGCTCGACTACCGGCTCGCGACGCATGCGACCGCCCGCGGCTCGCGCGACGGCCTCGCGCCCGTCACCATCGAGCAGCGGGCCGGCTTCAAAAGGCGCACGGTCGGCCGCAAAAATCGCAAGGCGGAGATCGGCCGGTGGGTCGATTGGATGGCGCTCGGCGGCCAGCTGCCAGTATGGACCGCCGGCGACCTCGTGCCACCGGGCGGCCGTGTCGTGTCTGACGGTGCCACCGACGCCACCCTGCACGCGTGGGCGGCCCTGCGCATCATTGGGGGCGCAGGGTGAGCCGTCTACCGATGCCGCCCGGTCAGACGCCGCGTGCGTGGCAAATCGAAGCGACCGACGCCGTCAGGACCGCATACCGGCGGGGCATTCTGTCGCCGATAGTCCACGCGGCGACCGGTACGGGAAAGGGCACCCTGCTCGCCGGTCTGGCCGCGGCGTCAGCTCGGGCCGGATGGCGCGTGCTCGGCCTCGTGCACCGTCGCGAGCTCGTCGAGGATTTGGCCAGCCGCACGGCGGTCCTGGGTTGCCAGGTCGGCATCGTCCAAGGGCCGCGCAATCAGTCGCTCGCGCAGGTCGTCTACGCGATGGTGCCGTCGATGCGGTCGCGCCTCGACGACGTGCTCGGCATGACAGGCCGCGACGGGGCGCCGGCGCCTTTCGACCTGGTCATCACGGACGAATGCCACCACGCGCCGGCGCCATCGTATGCGGCGATCTACGAGGCCGTGCGCGAGTCGAGGCGCCGAGCAGGTCGACGGCCTGCGCCGCTCCATATCGGCATGACGGCGACGCCATTTCGGTCTGACGGCGACGGCGGCACCGTCGGATTGGGCGGCGTGTATGACGCCGTCGTGTACTCGCACGGCATCGTCGAGGCGATAGCCGCCGGCGACCTCGTGCCGCCCGTCGGCATCAAGATTCAGACGCACGTGCGCCTCGACGGCGTGCGCGTCACACGCGGCGGCGACTACGACGAGGATGAGCTGCAGCGGGTCGTCGACACCGACGAACGAAATCAGCTCATCGTCGCGAAATACCGCGAGCATGGCCAGGGCCGCCCGCTGCTGGCATTTTGCGTCACCGTCGAGCATGCGCAGAACCTTGCGGCAGCATTCCAAGCCGACGGCCTCGACGTGCACGCCGTATGGGGCGACATGCCACGCGACGAGCGCGACCGGTTGATCGACGGCTACCGCGCCGGCCAGGTGCTCGGCCTCGTGTCGCGCGATCTGCTGTTCGAGGGATTCGACGCGCCGCGGTGCTCCGCTTTGCTGCGCGCCAGGCCGACGCGGTCGCGTGTGATTGCGGTTCAGATGGTAGGGCGCGGCCTTCGACTGGCGCCCGGTAAGCGTGACTGTCTGGTGCTCGATTTCGTCGACGAAGGGATCGACCTGTCGCTCGACGTCGAGGTCGACCTGACGACACCGGGCGGCAGCCTGTCGACGCGGTCGCCGCGACCGCTGCAGGCCGGCGACCGCGTGCGCCACCGGTACGACGACCGCGGGATCGGTGGCGTGCTTGAAGCTGACGCCCTGCTCGCGACCGTCCTTTGGCCTGACGGCGACGAGCTGCGGCACGGCGTGCACGAACTGCGGTTGTGCCGTGACGACGAGGCCGCGGCGCTACCGCTCGACCTGCGCGTGGTAGGCGTCACCGAATACGCCTTGGAGCTGCTGCCGGGCGACACGCCGACCGCGGGTAGCGGCTGGTATCTCGACGGCGATGTCTGGTCGTGCGAGGGGAAGGCCGGGCGCGGTCGCGACGTCGACGGCCTCGTGGTCGTCGTCCGCAAGCTCTCCTCGGGACGGTGGCCAGTGTGGGCGGTGCGGTCTCCACAGGGCCGCCAGTCGCCGACGGCTCGCAAGCTCGGCGAGGTCGCCGACCTCGACACTGCACGAGCGGCGGGTCTGCAGTGGATGAGGCGCCAGGGCGACACCGGCACCGACTACACGGCCGCGTGGCGAGCTCGGCCGGCGTCTGACGGTCAGCGCGGACTACTGCAGCGGCTACGGGTCGCGCGACCGCTCGACGGCCTCACAATGGGCGAGGCATCGTGCCTCATCGCGTCGAGGCGCGCACGGCAGGCCATCAATCGAGAGATCCGCGGGTCGCGTGCAGCCTACTACGACCCGACGCCGTCGCCGGCCATGCTGCGCGCAGCACGACAGATCGCCGAGCAGGGCAACGTCGACGGCATCGCCGCTCGCACGCTCGCCGGACTTCGGCGCCGCGGCCTGGTCAAGGGTGACGATCTGACCGAGCGCGGGCGGCAGGCGACATGCTGACGGTCGGCATTATTCGGGTTTCTTCGATTATTTGCGGTTTGGTGCTTGCCGATATTCGGCATGGGTCGTATATGTATTGGGCCGGGCGGGGAGCCGCCGGCGCCATTCACAACGGAGCGAACGACATGAGCCTGATCCAACACCTTGAAGCGCAAGAGTGCGACGCAAACAGCCCAATCGTCGATATCATCGACATCGCGGCAGACTGGTTCGCTGAATATCGCGGTCTTGACGAAGACATGGCCTATGCAGAGGCGCAAATTTTTGCAGATCGTTGGGCAGCCTGAGACCGCCCGCCTCGCCGCCTACCCCGTAGCCCCCACCGGCACGGGGTCGACGCGGTGCAAGACCTACAAATCCCGAGGAGGGAACATGACCACAATCCGCCTGATTGACTACGCCGACGCCTACCTGACCAGCATGGTCGACGCCATCAACACCGCGACCGCGGAAGGCTTCGCCGTCAACACGTACGCCGATGCAGTCGCCGACGCGCAGCTCGACACCAGCGAGGATTACGCCGCCGAGGTCGCCGAGGTCGACGCGTCGCTCGTCTACCTGACCGGCGCCGGCCCGCTCGACGAGATCGACGACGGCGAATGGGCGCGCGTCTGCGGTAGCCAGGACCGCCCCACGTTCGCACGGCTCGCCATCGACAACGGGCAGACCGTCGCCGACGCGTGGACAGAGGCGCAGCTTGCGGCGCAGGCGCTCGCATGAGCGCCCGCGAGCACGTCGAGGCCGCCGCCAGCCTCGTGATTATCGTTTCGGTCTGGTTCTTGTGGATGTCGCTATGACCGTCGGCGAGGCGATGTTTCGTGCCGCCTGCGAATCGCTCGGCCTCGACCCGGACGCGCGCGGCTCGGCGACGCGACTGCACGCGCAGTGCGGCGACCTGTGCACGCTCGGCCAGCTGAGCGAATGGCGGCGCGGCCGGTACGCGCCTCGACCTGCGACGGTCGACGCCTTCGGTCAGCGGTTTGGATTCCGGCTCGTGCAGTCGTGGTCGTGGTCTGCTCGCACCGGGTAGGATGGCGGCAGCACCGACCCCGGGACCACGGCGGCCCGACCTCCTGACGCGCTACGCGTCCCGGGGTCGCCGCGCGTGGGTCATATGCCAGACGACAAGACAAACACGTTGCGAGCGCTCGGCGCGGTCCTCGCATGCGATGCGCTCGCGGTCGATGCCGAGCACGACCTGCGACGCCGGCAGCTCATACGACGGCACCTGGCCGCGCATGCGGTGGCCCTGCTGCAGCTGTCACTCGATGCCGACCGGCTGTCGGTCGACGTGCGCCTCGACGAGCAGGGCCGCCCGGTCGTCGTCTGCTATGTCGACTGACTCAGGCGTCGCGCAGCGCCCGCGGGCGGTGGTCGCGCTCGTCGAGCTGCGCGGCAGCATCGCCGAGCCGGTCAGACGCGGCGAGTACACCCTGCAGCAGGATAGCGGCGACGACAGCACCGGCGCCGCTACCCGGTGGCGGTGGCGGCGCGTGCACGCTCGACGGCTCGGCGCATTTCGGATCTTGCATCGCTGAGCGCGTCGCGCGTCGTCTGTCGTAAATCATCGTGCCGCTCCTGCAGTGCCGATAGCTGCGCTTCCACGACCGCCAGGCGTGTAGGCATTTCACCCACTGTAGCCGACGCGGCGGCCTGCGCATCGACTCGACCGGCCAGCGCGTCAAAATCGGCGCGATTGACGCCGCCGGCCTGCTCGCCACCTCGCCGCGGCAGGTGAATAACGCCGAGACGCTCAAGCATAAGCACCGTCGCCACAAGGCCGCCGATGGTGCCGGCGCTGCCGCCGACCGTGCCGACGTCGAGGCCAGCCGCTGCAGCAGGGTCAGCGACGACAGGCACGACGACGGGCGCCAGGTCCTGGCCGAATGCCAGACCGGCAGCCATGGCGAGCAGCCAGATCACTCCGGGCGCTCGACAGTCCATCCAGCGGCGCGAAGACCGTCGGCGATGCCGTCGACGAGCTCGTCGCGCCGGTCGAGGATAGCGCGCACGAATGCCGGCAGGATGAGATCGGACAGGCGCTCAAGAACCGGATTGCGAAAATCGAGCACGCGGTCGAGGTCGCGCGTCAGTCGCTGGCCGTCAGCCTCGACGAGCGACCGGCCGAGCGTGCGTGCGTTGTTGTCCAGTGGCATCGGGTCACCTCATAGCCAGGCGTCGAGCAGGGTCTGCGCGAGCGTGTCGACGCCGTCGTCGGTCCACATGCTCGCGTGTCGTGGGTTGTCCAAGAATGCACACTCGATGAGCACCGCGCAGACACCCGCGGGCGTCTCGCTGTATGAGCGGCGCAGGACCGCCCACACGTTGGGCCACCGGTCGCTATCGGCTGACTCAGACCGCACGCGGCCGACACCGTGCCTGCTCAGCGGCTCAGCGGCAGCGGATGCCCAGGCGTCGGCGTAGCGCTCGCCAAGCGTCGACCGCGGGTCATGCGCGCAGAAGGAGTAGTCGCCGCGGCCTGCGTTGCAATGCAGGTGCACGATAGCGCCGCTGCCGCCGTGCGCAGCGATGGCCATAGACGCCGCGGCACGGCGTCGACTGTAGCCGCGTCGGCTACCTTCGGCGAGGTCGTGCACCGTGACGGAATCAGGCGCCAGTAAGCGCAGGCGCGCAGCCTGACGTCGCACGATCTGCGCCTCAATCTCGCCGCCATACGTCGCGCCAGGGTCGTATCGACCGCCTCGCGTGCCGTGTCCCGGAATGATTGCCAGGTGCATACCTACCCTTTGACGGCGTACCGGCATCAGCTCGACGCCCACGCCTCGACCGCGGCCGTAATGCCGAGGTCGTCAAGGTGGCCCTTGAGGACTGGCGACGAGCTGCCGGCCGCGATCCGCGCCTGCACGTCGGCCTTGACGTCTTCCGCGACGGCATAGGCGACCGCCCCCGTAGCAGTGTAGACCGCGAGTCCGTCAGCCTGTACCGACTGCATCAGCGGAGTTTGAAGAGCCTGCCACGCGTCAATGTGGACGACCGGCAGGCCATCGGGCCCATATGCGATTTCGACAACTGTGAGGGTGGTGTCGCTCATTGGAGCCTCTGGATGAGTAGACGGGTAACCGTCATGTCTGTCGTATCGCCGGAGCATATGAACGCGCGGAGGCCGTTGGCTTGGTAGGTTGGAATAGTCGAAGCAAGCCCAACACTCTCCGAACCGATTGTAATTGTGCCGATGGCGCCCGGTGCCGGTGTCGGTGGAGTGGTGCCGCTGGTGTCCATCGCCTCGACAATCTCACCGCCTGTCAGGATGAGAGTCACGACTCGACTGGTTTTGATCGCCGTAGTCGCCTGGAGAGCTGAGCTACTGGTATTTTTGCGAACCCTGATTTCCTCATTCGTCCCATCCCCTGCATCTTCTGCCCAAAACATCCGCGCCTTGCCGCTGTTGTGGCTGACGTTGGTTCCGATGTTTAGACCGGCAAAAAATAGGCTATTTCCCGCACTTGGGTACGTCAGACCATTAATGACGACATGCACGGCATACTGGTACTTTCTGACGTCTTCGGCGGTGTAGGAGCTGAGCAACGGGTCAAGATCAATCGAAAGGGTATTCCCGCTACTCGTGTCGGTGCCTCCGTCGAAGATAAGCCCAGAGCCATTCGTCGGGGTGACCGTGCCGTCCCCACCGCTGTACGTCGACCAATCCATCGCGACCGATTCACCAGACACCGCGATGGTGTGGCTGCCTACGCTCAGCGCGCTGACGGTCGCTACCGTCGCGAAGTCGAGATCGACAAGGTCAGCCCATGCGCCACCGCCACCGCCACCGCCAGCAGCAGCGACCGCGACGGCGTGCGACCATGCCACGGCCTGGCCGGTGCCGTCGGTAGCGGTGCCAGACACGACGACCGACTGACCGTCGGCCAGTCCCGTCACCGACAGCGCGCCCGGAACGGTGCCAGACACGGCGGCCGACGACCCGTCGGGCCTGTCGATGGCGGGCGCAGAATACGTGTAGACGCCGCCGCCACCGGTCGCGGCGCTGACTGTCACGGCGGCCGACGTCGTGCCACTGGCGAGCCGCTGCGCTGCGCCTTGCGACACCGTCGGCGCGACGATGTCAGGCCGCGAGTCGTAGCCGGCGCGGTAGCGGCTCACAGATGGTCCCGCACGTCGAGCTGACGCGTGAGAGGACCGCCGCCCGAGAGCTTGACGGAAAACGATCCACCCGTACGGCTGGCGCTCGACCACAGCACGAGGCCGGCGGTCGTGCTTGGCGTCGTGTAGGTCGTGCCGTCCTGCGATAGCATCAGGCCCGCCGTAGTCTCAAGGAGGGCGACAGATGCGACGCCGAGCGGCACCGTAACGACCGACGGCGAGGTCGCGATCGCAAGCTCGGTGAGAGTCGGCAGCGGTCCAGAAATCGTAACGTCAGCCATTTAGGCCCCCGTGACCGGCGACTATGCGCCGGCTTCGATTGTAACGGTGCTGGTCAGGTAGGTTCCTGCGAATGCAGTTACCAAAAACCGCTTTTTGGCGTTCGCGGAGCCGGCGAGCACGTGGATCTGACATCCGAGCACGATGTCGGCGGAGCTGTCGAAATCCTCGGCAGGCGTCAAGATGAATCGGCTTGATCCGTCGCCGGTGGCGGTGACGATAAAGATCCCGTTGTTTGCGCCGCCCGCGGCATCTTTGAGGCCGAGCCGGTCATTCTGCGCGACGGCGACGCCGTCGACAGTCAGGGCGCCGTTTGCATTCGCGGTCAGCACGCCGGCGGCGCTCGCCGTGTAGGCGGCCAGGGCGGCGGCAGACATCAGGCGTACGGGCGCGTGGTAGCCCTGCGCGGCCAGGTGCCCCGCGACGGCGCCGAGCGCAAACCATGCCGAGTGCGTGCCGGCGGCGGCGTCGTAGCGGCCGAGCAGGTGCACGACCTCGCCGGTAGCCAGACCGATCGCCGCGGTGCTCGTCGACCCGCTGCCGGTGTCGATGCCGGCCGGACAGATGACGCTCGCGCCTGCGCCTTCTGCGCGAACATACAGGCGCCGATCGCCTGACGGCCGCGGCAGGGTCAACGCGACACCGGCGGCGAGGATGAGCGCGACATCTTCGTCGAGCTCAGCGATCGAAATCGTCTTGCTTGCGGGAATCCGAATCGAGCGCATGGCGATACCTCAGAAGCGCCCGATGGCGCCGTGCGGCCGTTTTTGGATCTCGGCCTGTAGTGTGGATGTCCTCGACCGTTGACAGGTGGTCAATTGCGGCGAGTAGGTAGGTTTGCTGGTCAGGTGAGAGATTGAAAATTCGGAACGGATCGCCGGTCGCTCGCCAGCCCTCGCGAATCAGGCTCGCGAGGGCGCCGGAGGATTTGCACCATCCTGCACCGCGAGCGCATGAGCTGCTGACTGCTGGCGCAGCTGGATCGACTGATTGACCAGCCCCCACCACGTCTCAATATCGAGCGTGTCAGGGTCGACGCCGGAGTCAGCCAGGGCCGCCGCGCGCTCGATGCCATGGGCGGCGAGCTCGTCGACGCGGCCAGGTGACAGCGTGACCGGCAGCTCGACGCCGTGCGCGAGGTCGTGGAGGATGGCAATCTGCGGCAGCGTGTCGAGCTGCTGCAGCGCCTGCAAGCCAAATAATCCAACGCGGATTCGATCTGGTGAAATGGGGCTCATAGTGTCGACCTCCTCAGTCGTGCGGGCATGCGGTCGGCGGTCCTGTGAGTCAGGAATCAGGGAACGAAATTCAGCACCGGGCGCGGCGCGGTAGTGCTGCGGAACGTCATCGAGTACGACGTCGGCCGACCTTCAGCGACGGGCGAGGCCGTCAGCATTGCGTCGGCGATCTGGTAAAATGCGGCACCGCTCGCGGTGCCATTCGGGAACCATCGGACATGCAGCGTGCGGTGGGTGTCGCCGCGAGTCGTAGTAGATGCCCACGAGGCCGTAGTCATCGCAGACGACGAGGCGCCACGCATCCAGCGGCAGATCGTGATTACGTTTTCGTCGTCGTCCGTCTCATCGCTTTTAATCATCGCCGTAAGCGTGACCTCGGCCGGCGTCTCATCGGCCAGCCGTACGCCCGACCCGTCGGTAATGATCTTACCGCGGTGCAGGTATGTCTCGGTCTCGGCCGCGTCAGTAATCGCGCCATCGCCGACGGTCGGCGACACGTCGAAAACGCGCGTACCGTCAGTAAATCGCAGCAGGCCATCGGTAAGATTCAGGACATCAGGCATTGTCAGACCTCCGGACCTTGCACGGCCCACGCGCGGATCTCGATAGTCAGTAAGTCATCGGCAGTGTACCGCACGACTTCCACCTGCGCTACCGCGTCCACGCCGACGCCGTCGTCGACAACGCGCACGACAGCGCCAGGCCGCAGGCGGTCGTCGAGCGCGACCCCGTGCAGCGTCGCGAGGTACTGAGGCCGGCAGGACGCGTGCACGAGGCCGCGGGCGATGAGCTGAGCCGTCGCCGCGTCGCAGACTATCGGCGCCTCGATTTCAGACGACCGCGCGCCGACAAGGCCATGCGCACGGGTCGCCCAATAGTCGAGGCCTACGCCCTGCAGGTCGTCGTCGACCCGACGACGGCCGCACAACGTGTAGCGGCGCACGAGGTTACCGCCGCGCGCGTCGAGGCCATAGGCGACCGTAACGCGCGACACCATCGGCAGACTTGGACGCGTCCACGGGTCGAGCCGGTCGCAGGACCGCCCGACCTGCAGGGTCAGCTCGGCGTCGAGCGTCGACAGCGCAGGCACCCACGGCCACAGATACAGGCCGTCAGGGCCGCACGCGACCGACACCGGCAGCAGCGGCAGCACCTGCGACCGTAGCCAGTCCATCGGCCGAGCCTGACCCGTCAGCACCGTATCGACCTGCATAGACGCCAGGGCGCCGAGCCGCGGTAGCTCGCGGCGTGCGATGCGCACGGTAGACCGGTCGAGCGCCCACCGGATCACGTGGTCCATTCTGCGCAGGATGCCAGGCCCGTACGGGTCCGAAATGCCGCCGCCGTCAGCCTGCGCCCACGCGCAGTAGTGCTCGGCGTCGACGTCGACGCCAGCCGATGGCGTCACAAGCGACACCGGGCGCCCGCGGCTGTCGTGCGCCCGTTGCACGGCCAGGCGCTCGCCGACCATCGTTGATCCGGACTTACTCGACAGCAGGCGCACGTGCGACGCCTCGACGAAATCGGCAGACACGAGCAGACATTGATCGGTGGGCGCTAAATTGTATTCGACAGTCAGCGCCGGTCCTGCGATGGCGCTGTTGGCGTACGCCGTCCCGGCCACCTGTATACCCTGGATGCCAGGGTAGCCGATGGCCACCGGGTAGCGGGCGCCCACGATACGACCGTCGAGGCGCGGCGACGCGCCGACATACGCCGGCGCACCATCGGCCGCCCGCTGGGCTGGCGTTCGCGGAAACGTCGTAGCGTCAACGGTGGCGAGATCGTCGAGCAGCAGGCCGCGGTCGTCTGATTCGTCCTCAACGACGGTAGCCGTCCACGCGTGCGCATCGGCGACGATTTCGCGCAGGTCGCCGCGTGCCACGATCTGACGGTCGGCGAGGTCGTCGCCGTCGTCGAGCAGGCGCGAGACCTCGGCGACACCGTCGAGCGACAGGCCGCCCGGCTCAAGCGCCGACACCGACAGCGACCGCGGCACCGGCGAGTCAGATAGCCACGCCATCGAGTCGAGCAGGGCCGCCTCGTCGACAGCGAGGCCAGACCGATAGCGGAGGGTCTCACCGGTGGCGCGGTCTGACAGCGTGACCGACGGGCCATCGGTCAGCAGGAGGTCGCCGGTAGCAGACCACACGCGTAGCAGGATGCGCATTACACGACCTCGACATGCTCGACGCTTGCGAGCCGTTGCACCGCGTCGCTAACCTCGTCGCCGTCGATATCCTCGACCATTGGCTCGCCGGTCAGGTATCCCAGGATTGCACGCTCGCGGCCGACGCATTGCACGACCTGCACCGATCCGGCGTCCGGGTCGTGCTCGATGCGCGGCAGCAGCACAACGTCGGACAGGCCGCCGCCCGTCTGCGCCGTCAGGGTCTCAAGCGGTGACAGGTCGCCCACCATGGCGACAGGGCCGCCGCCCGCGCGTTGCCATGACGGATCGTCGCCCCAATAGGTCGGGAATCCTTCCGCCCAAGAGACGACCGTGCGGCGGCGCATGTCGCCGAGCTGCCGAGCGGCGACCGTCCCGGGTAGCTCGTCGAGCTGCACCTGCGGCGCGTATGTCGTCTGTCGGCCTCGACTCCATCGCTGGCCGAGCACCGCGACGCGTCCGACGACGAGGCGCCCGGTGCGGTAGTGACCGTGGGCGGTCGTCTGCGCGTCAATGCGCCAGCGCAGGTAGCGATAGGCGGTGGTCATGCCGAGTGCGACGACAGCGCCGGCAGGGCGCCAGATATTCAAGGTTCCCGACGCGGCGCCAGATGGCGCGCCTGCGATCTGCAGGGTGACGGTCGCCGAGCCGTGACGCCATACGCCCGGCGTAGCTGACACAATGCGATAGCGGGCGGCGCCGATTTCGACCGTGCCGCCGATGAGCTCAAGCGGGCGCAGGTACGCCGCGACGGCGCCGGCCGCTACCCGGATAGTGTCACCGGTGCGCGCATACGACAGGCCGGCGAGGCCGTCGCCGAGGTCGAGCACTGCCAGGTCGACGAATGACGACCCGTCGCCCCCCTGCAGCCGGGCGGTTCTGTAGTTGGCGCCGAAGATCGCCGCGGCGACGGCATGCCCGCCTGGGTGGTGCTCGACGGTGCCACCGCGCGGCGCATAGGTGAAATGCTGCGTCACGTTGTCCGCTGTCGTGCGGTGCTCGCGGCTCGGCGAGCGGGTCAGCAGGTCGCCCACCGGGTACTGGTAGGCGAGGTCGTGCCGCCACAGGTCGCCACGCGCACCAGGGCCGCCGCGCCCGCGCAGGTATGCGGACGCCTCGACGTGCAGCCGGCCAGGGTACGCCGGCAGCGGTGCGCCCGGCAGGGTGTCGGGAGCTTTCGCAATCACGAGGCCAGCCGCGAGGCTATCGGTCGTCGCCGTATGCCCGCCGAATCCGTCACCGATTGCGACCGCGACGGCATACCAAATTGACGACCAGCTGCCGGAAAAATGCCCCCAACGAACGGCCGTCGTGCCGCCGCCAGACGTGCGACGCGTGGCGGCGCCGGTGACGTGCAACGTCCAGACCTCGCCGCCGGCCAGCCGGCTGTAAAGGGAAACGGTATTACCGGCGCCGTCGTATCGGAGCGCGGCGCGGAAAACTCGCCGCACGGTGCAGTCGACTGCGGCCGACCCGATGAGCGCCGAGCCGTTGACGTCGTAGATCCCAACGGCGCTATTGGAAATCCTGACCTCGACGCGTTGATCGATCGTGCCGTTGCCGAGGTCGATTTCGACGCCGACGCCGGGCGTCGACACGTTCGCGGGTGTCGTCGTCGTCTGGATCTCGAAATGCACGACGAGGCCAGTCTGCACCGTGTGCGAGCCTATCGCCCGCGTGTAGTTGTTTGCGCTCGTGCTCAGCGGCAGCGACCAGGCGCCAGAGCCAGAAATCGCCGCGGTCGAGCCGCTCAGCGTCCATCCATAGACCTCAGGTTTAGCCAGCGGCAGCCAGGTGAGATCGGGCGGCGTCGCTGACGCGCCACCAAACCCGCGCAGCTCGAATGGATGCCCAGCAGCCACGCGCGACATAGGCGCCATAGTCCATCCGCCCGACTCATACAGCGCGAGCCACTGGTCAGGCCGGCCGCCGTTCGCGGCATCTTGCACCGTCCACAGCACGCGCGACCCGATCGGTATGGCGCGGAATCGGTCAATAGTCGAGCCAGGCAGGCGCGTGACGGCTGTAGTGTAGGTAGTCCACGCCGCGCCACCGTCGAGGCTACGCGCGACCCGTACGCGCTCAATGTCTGTCCATGCGACATACACGGCGCCCGCGGTGTCTGACCAGCTGGTGACGTCCTCCGCTGTCGGTTGTGTCGTGTCGACGGCGACGGCGTCGGCCTGCCTCAGTGCCAGATACGGCGACGCAATGCGACGCACGCGCACCTCGCGGGTAGCGCCGCCGGTCGCGGCGATTGACGTCACGACGAAGACGCCGTCGAGCGTCGTCGTGACGTCTGGCCGGAATTCGCTTGTCTGCGTCGCGCCGTCCTTCCACGTCTCGACGAGATCGAACGAGTGTCCGATGTCGCTCGACGCGTATTGCACCCACCCGCGGTAGGTCGTCTGGCCCTCCGCCCACGACATACCGACGAGCAGCAGGGCCGCCTCGTGTGAATGCGCCCACGAAATAGAATCGTAGTCCGCGCCGGCCGGCAGCTCGACATCGTACCCGGCGAGTGTCAGCGACCGCCAGGTCAGCGCGTCGTCGTCGCTGTAGTGGATCACGAGGTCGACGCCGCCGCCAGGACCAAGCACCAGGGCCGCCACGAGCAGGCGCCCGGTCGGCAGGCGCAGGACGTCGACGGGATGGCCAGACGTGTACGCCGCGCCGGCAGGTTGCGCGCCGTCGGCATCCATCGCCCGAGTATGGTCTGCGATGGTGACGGCAGCGGCCGCCCAGTCATGCGACCCCAGGTCGTAGCGTCGGCCGTAGATTACGCTGGCATCATTCCACACGACGAGCGCCTGACCATTCTCCAGATCGACGCCGGCCCAATTGTGGCGGCCATCGCTGCCGCGGTCGAGCTCGGCGGCGCTCATCTGCTGCCAGACCTGCGACGTCGACCGGCCGAGCCACTGGTCGCCTTCGGCCGCGAAATCTCGACGCACGGCGACCTCGCAACCCGTGCCAGGCATACCGGCGCGCGTGACGGTCGACCGGAACGGCAGCGCCTGCTCGCCGAGCACCTGCACCCGTAGCGACGGCCCCAGGTCGCCGGCGGTCGTCGAGCTGCGGCCTATGCTGCCGTATTGATACGCGGCGACACCGGGAACCGGCGAGGCTTGCGTGAAGTCGCTCGCATTCGTGCCGGCGCCGACGGCCTGCAGGGCGTCGTCGGTGATCCGCGGGTCCGGCAGAATGAATCCACAGAGCGCGGAATCGAGATCAATACGTGCCATCAGTAGACCCCCACGCGGCCCGAGCTGTTGCGACCGACGCCGAGCCGGTCGACCTCGCGCCGTGTCGATATTGCCATACCCAGCCGCACGGGTCCGTCGCGCACGTCGATCACTGTCGTCACCGACAGCGGCGCAGGGCTGGCGCCGACCTGCGCCCGCAGACCGGCAGGCGTGCGAGCCGCCGCGACGTAGTCGCCAGGCGCTACCGTTGTCTCGCGGTCGACTCGGATCGGTCCGGGCGTGTCAGACACGCGGCGGCGGCGCCGGCGCTGGCCGTCGCCAATGGTAAAAACATCTTTAATTTCTCGGATCAGGCTTTTAACCATAGCCCTCACCCCTTGAATGATGCCTTTCCATATGCCAATCATAATCTGAGGAAGAGACTTCACCAGCTCGACGACAATCACAGGGATTGCTTCTGCAATAGCCACAATGATTTCAGGGAGTCGATCGGCAAGAGTCCGAACGAACGGCCCGATATTGTCGGCCAGGCCGGTCACGAAATCGATCGCCGCGTCGGCCATCGAGTTAGCGCCTTTCGCGCCTTTGGTGGCTTCTTGCAGCAGGGCCGCCGGGTTCGTCAGTGCCGACAGCGCGCCGCCCGTTAGCGCCGACACGACGCCTGCAGCCTTTTTGCCAGCGTCGCGCGCCGTGTCGACAATCGCGCCGCCCCATACGCGCGCCCACGGGATGCGGTCGAATGACGCTTCAACCTGCTCAGCCATGTCGTCGAGCGACGACGTCGCCAGGGATCCTGCCGCGGCGAGCTGCTGCTGCAGCGGCTCGAATGCTGCGGCGCTGGCTGCTCGGATCTGAATCAGGCGCGCGTCGATTTGCGCGAGCGCCGCCTGCGTCGCCATGGCCTCGTCAGCCGTCAGGCGTGCAGCGTCTGCGGCCTCGACCAGCGCCTCGCGTAGACGGCCGAGTCGCGCCTGCTCGGACTGGTCTACGAACGGCTGGCCGGCCGCCTGCAGGGCCGCGTCGAATACCCGGCGCTGCGCCTGCTCGACACCGACGAGCGCAGCCTGCACCCTGCCGAGCGCCCGCGCGCGGGCGGCATCGGCGGCGGCCTGCGTCCGCGTGGCGTCGGCGCCTTTTTTGCGCTGCTCAGTGTTCTCCTCTTCGGCCTCGCGCACCTTTTTGACCGTGCCGAGCAGATCGCGGGCCGCCTTGTCATAGTCGCGGGTCACGTGCTCGATGCCCGAGAATCCAGCCTCTACGGCCGTCAGCGGCAGGCGCCGAAGACTGGCCTGCACGCCGCCGATGCGGTCGGCGAGCTCGTCAAATCCGGTAGCGCGTGCCACCGTCCGCACGAGGTCGGCCAGGTCGAGTATCCGCGCAATGGGCGCCGCAACGGCCGCCACGACGAGCCGCGACATTTTGCCGAATACGGCGGCGACGAGGTCAGCGCCGCCGCCCATCGAGTCGAGAGCGTCAACACTGGCCAATCCCATTTTTACCATGAGAATCGCCGTGCGCTCGACGGCAGGCGCGACACGGTCGGCCAGGGCAATAGCCAGAGCCTTACCTGCCGCGGCGGCAGCGTCGAGAGCGTCGTTGGCCCTCGTGATTCGGTCGACGGTGGCCTGCTCGATGCCGAGCGCACCCTGCAGCGGTGCAAGCTCTTTCAGCATGTCGCGCGCCGAGCGTGTCAGCTGCACGACGCCACCGACGAGCGCAGCAGCGCCGGCGACGGCACCGACGAACGCCAGGCCGATACCAGTAATGCCCAGCGCCATACGGCCGAGCGGCGTACCAAATCCGGCCATTACGTGGCGCAATTTGTCGAATTTGTCGGCGCTCAATCCGGCAAGCTCGGCCAGGCCCTTACCGGCCTCGCGGGCGGCGTCGGCTTGTTTTTCCGCCTCGCGAGCGGCTGCTTTTGCCGCGCGCTCGGCGGCCTTTTGGGCGCGTGTATTTTCGCGCACCTGCTGCCGTATCGCTCGACTGACGCCTCGCGAGGCTTTCACAGATAGGCGCTCGATGCGCTTGATCGCCTTGTCGGCCTCGCGGCCGGCGAGATTTGGGATCGTCTTGAGGCTTTCCGTCAGGGCTGACAGGTCCGCCCCAATCCCAACCAGTGCGTCAGCCATCGTCGACCTCCTGCATCGCTGCCGCCACTATCGCCGCAGCCATCGGCTGGCGCGAGGCGCGCACGGGGTCGCCGAGATCCCGAGTGTAGAAATACCGCGGGCGGGTCGCGTGCTTGCGCTCGCCGATCTTGCTTGAAATGACGAATCGAGCATAAGCGCCGGCGGCACCGGTGACGCCGACAGACCGTCGGATCTGGTCTGGCGGCCCTGGTTCGGCGCGGTCGACGAGGCCGTCGCGCAATGCGCCAGACCGGACAGGCGCAGCGGCGCGAGCGTCGCGCACAATGCGGGCGCTGGTCTCCTCGACGACCGCCTCAACCCGACCGCGCACTCGGTCGATGAGCGGCGCCGGATTGTCGAGGATGCCAGTGAGCGACCGCGTGCCGCCAGGGACTCGACGCGTCGTCATGGTCCGGCCTCCGTCAGGGTAGCGTCGTGGGTGCTCGTGTCGGCACGGTCGCCTCGATGGTGCCGGCCCAGTACTGGCCGGTCCATGCCGAGCGCGATTCGATGCGCGTGACCGGCACCGTTTCGGGCGGCGTCGCCGCGTCGACGAGGCGCGCCAGGCGCCCGGCTATCTGTCGGCGGGTCTGCAGGTGCGCCGTGTATGACGCTTCCTTGTCCATCGTCGCAATGCGGTCGTAATGCTCGACGCGCACGCGATAGACCGTGTCTGTCGTCGTCGCGACGGCCTGATTGCGCCGCCCGTCCTGCACCGTGTCGACCGCCGACGGCACGCCGACATACACACGGCCGCCGAGCTGTTTGTCCACCTCGACGACGCCATCGGGCGGCGGCAGACCGCTGACAGCAGCAGCGGCGCCGAGCTCGGCGCGCAGCTCAGCCAGCACGATAGCGCGCAGCTGCAGCTCGGTGTACGCCCGCCGGGTCACGTCGTGTCCCACGTCGACGGCACGTCATCCTGATACCGGTAGCGACCGTTTCCGACGGCCCACGCGCCACCCGTGAAAATCGGCACCGACGCCTGACGACGGCGGCCCGATGTCGTGCCGTCAGCGGGGGCATACTGCAGGGTGAGGTCGCGAAGTGCCGCGTGGTATTGGTCGCGGAAATCGCGGCTCATGTCGAGGTATTGACCACCGCCGAGCGATGACGCGACGCCGTGCAGCAGCACGTCGAGCGTGTGCAGCACGTGTGGCATTTTGAGAGAATGAGAATCGATCACGAGGTGCGACCTATTGCCTTTGTTGCGCAGGTAATCCTCGATGTCGTCCCAAGCTGTCGACATAGCCGCGAGCATCATAGCTTTCGAGTCTGCCGCGGCGACAGCGAGTAGCGGTTCTGTCGCCGTCAGCGACAGGCGTGGCACGCGGTCGACGAGGTCTTGCACGCGGATCACCGGGTAGAGCCGGCGCAGGCATACGCTCGCCGCTTGAGTGTGCGGCGTCGTCGTGCCGTCGGCCTCAGTAAATACCCACTCAAGCCGGTACGCGTCGCCGAGCGCGACCGTCGCGGCGATGGTTTCCGGCCAGGTAACGGCGCCGCTGCCGCTGTCGGTCAGAACGGTGCCGGTGTCAGACTTCAAGGCCACCGTCCACGAGGCCGGCACGACCGCGACGTCAGACGCGTCGTAGAGTCCGATCGTCGTCGTCGTCTCATGCCCACGCACGAGGAGCGCGGGCCGGCTGTCGATGGTGACGATGGACCCCATCAGAGAGTTACCGCGCCGTCGTCGTCGGCCGCGTCAGCCGGCGGCGGCGTCTCGATGCGCTGCGGCGTCGGAGTGCCAGCGGCCGGCGAGGACAGCAGGCGCGCCCGCTGAGCCGGCGACAGGGTCGCCAGGTAGGACCGGAAATCGGCAGGCACGGCGCCGAGCCCTGACGGGTCGGCCGTGCGCTCGACGGACCCGATACACGGGCGGATCTCTCCGTCGTCGTGCTCAAGCCATCCCATAGCCCGCATGCGGCGCTCGACGACCTGCAGGCGCTGCAGGGCTACCGCATTGCGGTCGGCCTGCGCTCGGCATGCGGCGCGGGCGCGCTCGTCGATGGCGCGAAGACGGGTCAGCACGTGAGGGTGCACGCCGCCCATGTAGTCGGCCGCCCACGAGGCGAAGAGCACACACCGCGCCCGGTGGTCGACGTCGATGCGCGAGCGGCCAGGGCCAGGGATCGGCCGTTCATACGCCCAGCAGTGATGCAGGCCCGCCGCGGTCTGGTATCGCAAGATGTACTGACCATGAGTGACGCCGTGCGCCGTGACCTCATAGTCGAGAGGGATTTCGATCGCGCCTTGTTCGCGCCAGCTGGCGAGCACCTTGGACGGGTCGGCGACGAAATGCGCGCGGCCGGTGTCAGGGTCGCGCACGCGTCGACGGGTCACGCCGCCGACGCCGTCGGAATGACGAATCAGCACCGGGTCAGGCACGACCCACGCGCGCACGTCGTTACCGCCGTTGTCGCCAGGGTCGACCGGTTCAAGCACGATCTGCCAGTTGCCAGGGATCAGCAGGGTCGACCACATCGGCGTGACCGGTAGGCGCAGGCGCGCCGCCCGGCCGGTCGGCGTGTGATGGCGTGGGATAGGTACGGGCTGCATCGATGTCCTCGTCGGTCGAGAGCAGGGCCGCCTCGTCGGCGACCGTCAGGGTCAGGCGTCAGCGAATCAGGCGCGACCGGTGCCACGCACGCGGCAGCACAAGGCTTGCTTAACGATGGTAGCGCCATAGGATTTCGCGCCGATCCACTTGACGTTCTTGTTGTCGGCGTCGCGCGACTCTTCGATCACGAGCGCGAGGCCGCCGCCAGGGCGCCGGACTTCAAGCACCACAACCATAGACGGCGTAGGCTCGGCCTGGTCAATGTTGAGGTAGCCGACGCCGCCGGGCGCCACCATCATACCGGAGTAGACGCCGCCAGAGACAGGCACGCGATCACTGACAAAGAAGTCGATACCGTCGTAACTGCCCTTGTAATTTCCCATTCCGGCAGCCTGCGCCGGGTCGAGCTCGCGCCGCATCTGGATAGCGCCGCCGCGTGACTCGATGTCAGCGGCGACGAGCGCCCACTGATTCGT
>Ga0209337_1000539_pt1 | contig 30588 bp, 42 predicted proteins | sample LinPmetageLP53_FD_184044 | JGI IMG/M metagenome (GOLD analysis project Ga0209337, IMG submission 184044) | Marine viral communities from the Pacific Ocean - LP-53 (SPAdes) (version 2) | ecosystem: Environmental > Aquatic > Marine > Oceanic | place: Pacific Ocean | collected 2010-02-08 | reverse complement strand
AGAGTATTCACTATCTGGTGAGGCTGATGTAGTTACTTCAATTATGGCTTCTATGTCAGGTTATGATACATCTAGTGCTGGTCAGTTTCGAGGTACGCGTGGGCATGTGTTTATCCAAGATGAAGAATACCCTATAGGACCTCCAGTACTATCTTCTTATACGGCATTTCAAGATCTTACTGAGGTTGAGTGTGTTAATTTTGTTAAGTCATCCTGGTTATACGAATCTAGATTCGCAGAGCTAACATCTAGAGTAGCTGAGATACAACCATCCACTACTCAGGGGTTATGTGCTCTACCTTGGGATTAAAAGAGTTTCAGTAGACAATAAAAAAAGCCGAGCTTAAGCTCGGCTTTTTTGTTTTAAGTTTAAGTTATACTATAGATATCCAAGTGTAGCAAGTCTTGCTAATTCTGGTGTCCATGGACCATCAATTTCACGATCAAGCTCTGTTATGGTTGTAGTTGCTCCTGTAATATAAGAAGCTTTAATACCATCTCTGTAGTTAGAAGCTGTCTCACCTTCAATTATTAAATGTACAGCTTTTCTATCTTCTCTTCGTATAATAACACAATCTAACGCGGCGCTAGCACCTGTGACGGTCGCGCCGTTCTTGGCTCTAACTGTTAATGTATTAATACCAATACTTGATAAAGGTGTAATACTTACATCATTAGTGTAGTTTGTATCAGCACCAGACATTGTAGGCCATAAATTCCAAACTACATAATAATCAGTATTAACTGTACTATCATCTGCTGCAGTACCGATTCCATAACTACTACCTGTAACGTAATATGCTTCTAGACGTTTTAAGCCTTGCTCTGGCTCTGCGGCAGATTTACCAGACGCTAAAGTGATATTTGTAAACTTCTTCATACTAATATTTATGCATATTAATCTATTTTTATTGAATTGGGCTTAATTTTACGTATATAAACTTCACCATATACTTCTAATTTACCCATTTCTTCTTGAAATTGCTTTTGAGACATATCTCTCCAACCCGTGAGCTTCTTGTATATCTCATCGCCTTTCTTTTCTATGAACTTTATATCATCATAGTGGTTACTGCACTCAGCGTACGGTCTAGCTTTAGCATTAAAGTGATAGAAGGTTGGTAATGCGTAACCACCTTTACGTTTACTGGTCTCTGCTATTTTAGCAGCTCCATGCTTTCTTTTATCAACAAACTTGAGAAATAACTTCTCTGCTGATGTAACGGTTTCTTTAAATGCTTCTATAAGTCTTAAGAACTTCATACAATTATTTAGTCTATAAGACAAAAAAGAACAGTGAGGCTTTCACCCCACTGTTCAGTTTTATTCTCTTTGAACTTAATCTTAGAAGTATACAGACTGCGATGCAGGTGTAAACGCTTCACCAAGACCCTGAACAATTACAACATGGTAATAGAGGTCAGCACCGAAGATGTTATCAACGACACCATATCGAGTCAGAAGACCAACGCGCGGGGCGAAGTCGTTCGGACCAATAGTTCTCTGAACCATTACTGGAATGTAAGGGCAATAGATGATACCGGTATCGTAGAATTCTGGTCCCTTGTAACCAAGGAGAGCATATTCAATCGATGTCGTACCAGAGTAGTTTTGGCCAAAGCCTCCACGTTGTACTTCAGTACGGGTATCACGGTAAACACTAAATCTTCCACCGAGCGAACCGATCTTAGCGATTCCAACAGGCTGTGTGTTAACGTCACCCTGTACAGGTACCCACTGGAATTCAGGGAGCATCTCAAGGATAGCGCAAACTTTTGGTGTTGCAACTACAAAGTTGGCAGCACCACGTCTGTTACGAACGGCAATACGATTAGCTTCGATAATAAGTTTCTGATAGAAGTCGCGGTTACGTTCTACGAGCCAGCGTCCATCAGCAGATGCAGGACTCCAGAAGGAGTATCCTTGTCCGCTGGACCCATTAAGGGCAGATTGGATCATTCTCATGAGCATTTCACGGTCAATCTCTGCCTGGATCTCATACGACATAGCGTTTGTGATCTCAGAATCGATATCAATTCCGTTCATGTTCTTGAGGTCTTGCTCGAGCTCAACAGACCAACGGGCACCAAGTCTACGAGTTCCAGCTTCAACAGCTGTCTTCTCGAATTTGACTTCGACCTGTGGGATGTTACCGGTGATCTCAAATGCAGAGAGGATCTGGGCAGTACCCCTATCTTCTGTTGCAAAGGACCAATCAGCGTTACCAGTGAGTTGTGCAGAGGATGTACCAGTAAAGCGGGTATCAAGTAATTGATATCCAAGTTCATCTGCATTAAGTCCGGCTGATCCTTGGTAAGTGTCACCAAGTCCGTTACCGCCGCCGCCGCCAGAAGCGCCGCCGTCAATACCGGATCCAAGATCATCGGATTGGTATGCATAACGCAAAGCAAATGCAAGTCCAACAGGACCTGACATTGGCTGAACGCCTACAATCTCATTAGTAATAAGCTCAGGGAACGTACGACGAATCATCGGGATTAAGACTTTCGGGAGACGTGCATCCGCAGGTGCGTATGTATCACCGGAAGAAGACTGACTTGCAGGGTTGAAGATTGTTCCTCCCTGTGCAGCTCCACCAAGTGATCCACCACCTGTTGAATTACTCTCTTCGATACACCATTTTTCTTGATTCTCAAGAAGAATAGCAGTATTTAAGCGAGTAGTATCGTCCGTGATAGGCTTAACGCTATCAGAAGAATATTCAAGAACTGGAGCCCACTTCTCAAGAAGTGAGTCAGCTCTGTTTCTATCTATAAATGATTGTGGTTTATTCATAATTTTATTATTTCTTTCTATTTTTTTCGACCTTCATGGAGTCAAGCTCCAAGATATTCAGGCATCGAATGCCTCATTGTTCAGGGTGAAATTCTACTTCATACGATTTAGCTCAGCTAAATACGGGTTTGAAGTTGACGTATCAATCTTTTCCTCTACAAGTTTAGGTGCATCAGCTTTAACTGTGCGCTTTGTAAAGGCTTCCTCTTTAATAACATCGATTCTCTCCTTCTCTTTCTTATCAAAGAGTTTGGCAGTGTATTCGAAGTTTTCCTCAATAAATTTAGGTGCCTTATCACTAAGTACCTTACGTAAGTATTCCGCTTTCTTATCAGAAAGTTTACCGGTCTTTGATTCGATAAGTAAATCAGCTCTTGTCTTATTGTAAGCTTCTTTAAGGATTTTGTTCTCCTTTTCGACAGTGTTAAGCTTCTCACTTAATGAATCAATCTGTGTCTTGCCATCCATAACAGCAACCTTAACCGACTCACTCATAAGTGAAGAGTCAACAGCAAGTACTTGACGAAGATTAGATAAGACGTGCATTGCTGTCTTATTCTGAGTAGCTTCTAAAATAGCATCTGCAGGAATTGACTCCTCTATATACTCTTCTAAGTAATCAGAAATAGACTCAACTAAACTCTCTTTGAAAGTAGAAGCACTAGAGTTAATCTCTTTTTCGTATTTGTTAATAACAGTAATTAATTTTTCTGCATTGTTACGATCGACAGCTTCAACTACTCTCTCGAGCTTGGAAGTATGATCTTTATCAATTGCACCTACTAATTCTTGTAGTTTTTCAGCATACAGTTCGTCTTGTTGAGTTAAAGCTGCTTCTACGGATAACGTGACTTTATCTTTGAGGGCAGACTCGATAGTATCAATAGACTCTTCTGTAAGAACTTCGGTGACGCTTTCTGGTAGTAATGTTTTTTCGCTCATATTAGAAAAGTGGTTTTTCGGTTGCGTTATTGATTCTTGTTTCAATTTTATCCTCAACAGCGCCTTGTAAATATTTATGGGCTGAAGCGTAATTTTTATCAGAAATAGCTGATATAAAATTAGCTATCTTGTTTTTAGTAGGTTTACCACTCTCTCTTTCTTGTGACATAATATTATTTATAGGTAATTTTAAAGATTCTTAATAAAATTCATAAACCTCTTACGTAAATACATGTCAACGTCCTTTCTCGGGAGGGTTTTAATTGATTCTTCAAACTTATCGTAAATCTCTTCGTAGCTACCATCTTGTGCCAATACATATTGCTTAGACTCTAAAATGCCATTAACAAAAGCACTAGAATATGATGGATCAGCAACACAATCAACAGCTACAAGTTTTAAGTTGCGAACTGTATTATGATTAGTACCTTCTTCTAATGAACCTAACGCTCTTGAAGACATACCTAATTTAACACCATCATTAATTAATGATCGTACAACTTGCCCACATGGTGTAGAGAGCACTTTTGACTTACCATAAAAGATGTTACCATCCTGAGTTAATTCTGTTACCATATGACAAGCGCGTTCTAAGTCAACATCTGCTGAAGATGGGTGGTTTAATTCTCCCATTGCGCGTCCTGGTATAACCATTTCCTCATTATAACGAGCAACTTCACGCTCTAACTCCTGTCTAGGGTACAGTCTTTTGTTACGATTAACTCCTTCAGCCATCATATATGGTCCCTTTATAAAGAGATTTGAAGGAGAATTTTTATTTGTTTCCTCCTCAATAATTTCGAAGCTATCGATTACATCGGGATTTTCTACAACCAGGTTAAGTTTGAGAGGCATACATTTATTTAGTCGTGCGCACTATAAAAGCTCTTTTTCAGTAACTATTATAAACGAAATTCCACGCTTTTTACTATATTTACGTGCAGCTTCCCACTTAGCCTGGTTTATAACATAAGCTTTCTGCTCATATATAAGATGCTGCTTCTTTCTATACTTGGTTTGAGGAGGTTTGGTTTGTTTAGATGGCTTAATTTCTACTAAATATTTCTTAATAACGTGACCTTCCTTAATAACTACATAATTATCTACGTAATACCTATGCATTCTACCGTCTAGCGGGCTATAATATGGAACAATTACATTTTCACTACCCCATTTTATAACATTTTTATTGTTATCGCAGAATCTAAAGAACTTTAACTCTAATCCAGATCGATAAGTAGCTTTAGAACCTATAAACTTGCCCTTATTTTTAGGTACAAACTGACCTTGTCGCCATTTTTTTGCTGCCATTACCCTACAATAAACATAGTTGGATCATTATCACCCATACCTGGTGAAGCTCCTTCTAGAAGCTTCTGCTCAAGCTCTGCTTTCTTAGCTACTCCCTCTTGAAGTAGATCGTAATTAAGTGCTCCACCACCTAGAAGGCTAACACTACCAAACTTACCACGAACTCTACCTATAGTAATCATAGATAACGCAAGAGCATATTCATAAACCCACTGTTCCTTTATAACATCACGCAAAGCGCGCTCAACATAACATGATATAACTCCATAAAATTTATGATTTTTAGGTTGTGGATACATTCTAAGATATTGAGTTCTATTATCAAATTTAGTATCTCGTTTGGTGGCTAATACCTTCTCTCTTGTATCCATCCACTCTTTCATAGTGTACCATGATACAAGATCAAAGCCATAATTGCCTAATGCATAACTAAAATATGTTTGCTGGGCTAATGTTTGTTCTAACGTGAAGAGTGTATTAATACCCGTTGAAGAACCTTCTTCAAAATCTGTAACCTCAATTACCTTTCTATAATCCATTACATCATAATCATACACATTCTGATATGTAAACGCGTCTGAAGCAGATCCTTGATAGGATAATGTTTTTCTCGCATTTTGTGTAAATGAACCAGATAATGTGTTATTAAAGGCTGTAATAGAATCATGTAGAGTCTTATCAAATAGCTCAAATTGTGCTATACCATCAGTAAAGGTAGCAGAAAGTACGGATGAGCTAGCAAATATTGAACTTAATATAGGGGTAGTAGCAACAAATACTGTTTCAGCTGTCTCTGCATAAAACTCTGGACCTGGACCTAAAGGATTAGTACCTGCTACCTTTTTAGCATTAGTATCTAAATCAGTGTTAGTAAGAGTATATAATAAATCTAAACGTATACCTTTATTTGTTTCATATAACCCCGAATCAAAAATAAGATACTCTTGAGTATATCCAGCATATTTAGTAAAATATTCTACCGCAATTTGAATATTCTCTCTCAATTGATCAGTATGAATCTCAAGAGATACAAGAGGGTATCCTAACGATCTTTTTATTCTATCACCTAACCTATCAAACGTTTCAATCTTATTGTTAAGATTGGTAGAAAGAAAAGCTGAGAGAGGTGTAATTTCACATGCTAAAGCCATACTATTATTTAGTCATATAAAAATAAAAAGATAGAAGAAAAAAATATGCTTTGTATTAAATATTGATATGGCACTTTCAGCAACAGTAGTCCCTCCCGTAACTGGCGGTCACATGTCAGCAGCATACCTTTCAACATTCATGACAGCAACAGTACCAGCCAGTGGTACATTGATACAAATACTTGAAACAGGTCCAAGAATGGTATTAATCTTTGATGACGGTAATTAAAAATTAAACTTCATCAACTGGATCAACCGCCTCAGGAGCTTCTGCTTCTGGGGCTTCCCCTTCTGCAGCTGGACCACCACCAAACTCTGGCACAGCTCCACCACCGCCTGCAACACCACCACCTTCACCTCCAACAGCAGCTTCACCTTCACCCGCTAGATTACCGGCAACCATCTGCTCTTTCCAAGTTGGACCCGCTGCTTGTATTTGACCTAACTCCCATTGCATTTCAGCATCCTTACGAAGAAACTCTCTATTAGCAAGTATATCTTTATCCTTCCAACCTAAGTATTTCTTTTGCGCATATGTAGTAGAAACAAATTCATTAGAAGCGAGACTGTTAAAATTAGATGCCTTAAGCTCTAAGCGCTGACCCTCTCTTAACTCAAAGAAATTAGTAGGTACATTAAAGTTAACGTCTAAATTAAGTTCGTTAAGATCATACTTATCCCACATATCTCTTAATTTAAGATGAGTTATAAATCCTCTTTTGATACCGCCGGCGAATCTCTGTTGCTGCCTAATAACAAACTTTGCAAACTTTAATTCTTCACGTAATACGGTTGACTGATCAACTGTACGATCTTCTGGATCAATACGAGTAGCCGGTACTTTAAGTGCTCTGTAAAGCTTCTTAATAAAGTACATTAAATCACTAAGCTCACCTAAATTAGCACCACCTTGTAACTGATTAACAGAAGTTCCTTCTGATCCTTGACGCTTTGCAAACCAGAACGCATCAAGCATAGATTGAGGATTAAACTTTTTAACAACATCAGTCTGATCTATATCAAATGTCTTACGGGACCAGTAGTTTTGAATAAGCTTTCTTAGATAAGCTTCAGCTTTTGGTGGTGCCATATTACCTACATCTACGTTAAAAACTAAACGTTCTGGAGCTCTAACTAAACGGTAAATAACAATAGCATCTTCAATGAGAGATAACTGCCTATATGGTCTACGTGCGTTTTCTAAAAACGGCACAGCAAAGTTTTTTGTCTCATTATAAACTCCAGAGTTAACATACACGACCTGATTAGCATCCATAGGTATGAATTCATACTTTTCTACCTTATCTGGTTGCGTTTGACTGAAAATAGGCTTCTTATAAATGTAGCCTTTCGTTATCATATTCTGTATATTATTATATACAGGGTCGATAATTTCTGATGGTATGTTAACAACTCCTAATGCACCTTCTTTAGTATAATCTTCATGTAGAATCAACTCGAAGAATACTTCACCCTCAACGAGTAGCTGTCTAAAGTACTGCCATCCTTTTGTTTTAAGATCAAAAAAGTCAATGAATTTACTAAATTCATTTTCAATATCACCTTTTTCATCAACACTTAAATCTATATTATCAAATAGTAATTTAGCAGAATGGCCAGATTCGTCGATGTTTATTGCTTCATCGCAAATCTCATCTAAAGCGTCAGAGCACTCTGAATAAGCTGCCATTACCCTATAATCACGTAACCTACCGCCTTTATTTTCATCAAGGCTCGCATACATAACATCTGAAAAGGAAGTATCTTTTCCAAAGTCTCCTATGGCCATATTATTATATGGATTAGATGCAGATACAGATGTTTTAGCTAAAGCTTCAGCACGACGTGTGCCTGCCTTGTTAAAATATTTATATTTTGGATTTAGGCTATCGCCCTCATCTAAAGAACTAGTATATGGCAAACGATTTTGAATATACTGAACAAGATTTCTACCGAAAGTAGACCCCCGGCCGTCATTGCTTACGTATGATTTATTTTGATTTGGTGAAGTGTCGGGCATCGCTATTATTTATTCTGAAGTGAAGAAGAACCCAGCAATAGATTGGGTAGAAGACCAACCTGCTGGGTTTTTAATTATTATATCAAACTTACCATCACCTGAAAGAGCTGGTATAGTTATATTCATTACATTATCTGATAGGATCGTAAAATTGCTACTAGGTAATAAGAACCCAGATGCAGATCCGGTATATGTTGTATCAAAAGCTGTAAAGTTATTTGTTAACGTCGCATTATTTGAGCTTAACATTACTAATTGAGTCTTGTTAAAATTCTCACCTAATAAGTTATAGTTGTAAAGATTCAGACCGGAGACGGATCTATTTATAGTTCGCGGGGCTCTAGTCTCTAACTGAGAACCTGTCGTGTTATAATATATATTTGTAATATTAGGTATACCTGATAATGTAAACGTATCTGTATCTGTTACACTAGTTAAACTGTTAAAGAAGCTGCTATAATCTAAACTAGATATAGGTTGACTAAAATTAAAATCTTGTCTAGTATTTATAAAATTATTCTCAATAAAGTAAATAGGCTTTGTAACTTCGTTTCTATCTCTAAACAACCAACCCTTTATTGTAAAAGTTGTATCTGCTACAGCTCTAAATTTTTCACTATAGCTTAACTCCGTCGGCGGGTTCATAGATATAGACTGATCCCACTCTACTTCAGTACGTATCTCATTTATGTTACCTGTATCAGTTGGTTCTTGCCATGCTATTACAATATATGGATTAGAGTAAGGTACAAAGTTAGTTATGATCTGTTCTAGATCTTGCATATACCTACAAAGCATTGACATTTTAACAGTTAAGTTAACAGGTACAGGCATATGTACTTTTGTATTATCTACATCATTAATATAATTATGTATGTTATTTAACTTATTAAAAACTCTACTATCATCATAGGCTACAGATGTTAAGTCTACTGTTACAACTGGTAGAGTTATATTTTGAGCCTTATTAACAATATCATACATCACTCTTTGCTTTGGAGCGAAGACATATCTAACCTCTATCTCTTGTTTTGCATTACCGTTTTTATCGTAACGCTTAATTACTGTATCGTCAAACGCAGCAACAAATTGAGTTAGCAGATCTTTAATCTCAAAATTGTAAGTATATTTTTTCAAACCTTATATATATTTATGATTAAAAACCTCTATACTAATTAAACCTATCTAAAAAGTATGCTGGTAGTTTGTGCTTACTTTTAAGAACACTTTCAACAATAGTAGCATCTAGTATATACGTAATACAATAATCTTTTGACGATCTAACACCACGACCGCAAGACTGTATAAGTGAACATAGCATTTTATTTTGATACCAGTCAAAATCATCTTTCATTAATCTCTCTATTCTGGTATCTTTAGTAGGTAAAAACGGTGCTTTCATTATAATCTGAAAACGCGCTAACTCGTCTCGTAGATCAACTCCATACGACATTGATGGTGAGATTAATACTGTACTATCTTCAGATGCATAATGCTGTTCAAGTATATCTTCGTTACGTACTCCAGGTTCACGATATAGAAAACGATCTCCATATAACTGCTTAGATAGAGCACTTGTAATTACATTATTATGAGTATGAATAATACCTTTATCATTTTTATGATGCTCACATATCTGCTTTACTATCTTCATCACATGCGGTAAGTTCTTCTGCATGTTATAATAGTTTAATTTATATTTAGAGTTGCATACAATCGGAGCCTTTGCAGCACTAAAGTTAGATTCTGCTTCAACATATTTAAACCGTTTAACTCCTAACGTTTTACAGAAGTTAGCTGGATCAATAATAGTAGCTGACATCAAGATAACTTTATCTGCGTAATCAAATAACCTATATGAAAGTCTATCCACCTTTAGCGGCATGAATGTCACTCCTTCTTTATCCTTTTCAAACACATACTCTGCTTCACTCCATGAATCAATAATTAATGTAAGTTTACCGTGAAGGTTTCTTAGTTTAATTATCTCACTTTTAAGATCAATAAGTATACGCTTATTACTTGTATCCTTTTTATTAGATAAGATTTCCTTTAACTCATCAATCTTTTCTTCTACATCAACAGCTAAAGTATTTAACCACTTTTCACCTGACCTAGTTGATACATACGGTACGTAATCGATATCTGATTTACGCAAAAATCCGTAATCAATCTTACAGGTAAACTCTTTTACTAGCTGATCCTCTAATTCTGATGCTTCATCACAAATAATAAACTGTCTTTTCTTAAGATGCTCCGGTAACGAAAAGAACATACTATAGTTAAGCGTATTAAACTTTGATACTAGCGCTTTATTACGCTGCTCATAATAAGGGCAGCTGTTTTTAGCCCAGCATTCATCTTTAAGTCGAGGTAAATGTAAACATGGTGCTAAGTCGACTGAAAAGCGATTATCCAAATCACATTGATAGTTGGATTTACCTTTAAGAACTTCTATATCATTAAACAAATCCTTATATTGGTCCTGTAAAGTCTTAGTTATAGTTAAGGCTGTACAACCAAACGGAACTTCCTCGTTACATTCATCTTCATGAGCGTAACTGCCACCTTGTGAGTGTTTAAAAGCTAAATATGACGTAACAACGTCGTAAAATTCCTTTGAACTTTCACGTGAAACATTACCAACAGTTTTAGATACAAACGACTTACCCGACCCTGTAGGAGCATTACATACAACAAACTTATAACCATCTTCAAAAGCTTGATCTATATTCTTTAATAACTTAACCTGTTGTGTATTGGGAGTATAGCCTTCTGGAAAGTTATTAAGTAGGTTGGATATCACAACCTTATTATAGTCCAGACCTACTCAAAGGCAATATATAAACTAAATTATCGTAAATTTTAGATTTATTAGATGTATCCATTAACTTAGCTTGTAACTGCAAGTCATCATCTTTAAGAAATGTAGTAAGTTTATAATTAAACGTAGTTATACCATTTTTTGTTTTAACATCAAACGGGTATGGTAGTTCATACATTTTAAGATTACCAGCAATTTCAATCATTAACCTTAAGTAATGCTGTTTAACTTGAAAAATTTTTAGTTTTCCTTTCTTAAGAATCTTCTTATCAGTTTTAATAACTATATCTGATAATAGGTGAGGTTTAATATGTTCGATTACATCTTCTAGGCAAGCATTCATGAGTTCATATAGGATAGTTTTTGTTGTCCAGACATAGGGTATATATTATCGTTGAAGTATGTCCAGAATTCTTCATTCGCAGGAAACTGTTTTACTAAATCACATTGATTCATATTAACGTTTCTATAATCTTGCATTAATATATCCCAAACAACTATAAGATTATCTGCAGCTTCGTTAATTTTAACAGGACCTCTCGGTGGTCTGTAGTTAAGAGTAATTCTTCCATTACTCGAGTTAAGTAAACTATATGATTTTGTACAAAGCATATGCCTAGTTGGAGAAGATCCGGGTAAAGGGACTCTCCTAACAAATCTCAACTCACAAACATTGCTAAGTAAGATATTATCAAGAGTCGCTCTCTGTACTATCATTCTTTAGTTTACATATACCGAAGATTCTATCTTCGTTTAAAAATACACCTTTTTTAATCTTACCTTTACCTGCTATATCCATGTTAGATACTGTTACACCCAAATTATGCGGAAAGATAACAATATCATTTTCTTTAGCATACTTAGCTTTTGGACCGGCTAATATAACTTTAGCTTTACGCCAGGCTCTAGTTATAGCATTTGTAGGTACGTAAATGCCATTTCGTTGTATATCACCTTCTTCACTTTCATCAATGTATTCAACTAAAAGAATATCATCAAATATAAAGGATAATTCAAAATCATCTGATAACCCAATATCACCCTCACTATGAGTTGATAGGTCAATTAAATGTTCCTGTGGTTTAAGTATATCGATATTGGCTGGCATATAAAATATATAGGTCTAGTTTTGATTTAATCAAGATACTGTTTAAGTTCTCGTACAGATATATTTTTATTCTTAGCAATTATATACAAATCACTCTCATCTTCTTTCTCTTTCTTAATCTTTTTAATATAATTGATCCGTTTAAATTTTAAACGTGGTATCAAGTTATAATACAATCTGTATTGACGCTGCTTATCATCAAATAAAGCACCAAATTTGTTTAATGTTTCATTGACAAACTGCGGGGTATCTTTACTATAAAATGAGAGCCATCTATTAAAGAGAAAAGGTACAAAGGATTGCTCACCTTCGAGATCTAACTCACCAGCGTTATCCTTTTTAGAATAAAATAACTTATTTTGTAATTGAAAGAAGTTCATTAAGTAATAATCTTTGTTGTAGCAATCCACTGATCTTTAACTTCATGGTTAAATAGATCAATAACTTTAGTCATAAACGTTTGCACTTCATGATCAGTTAATTCAGATGAGTAAGCAAATCCGGGAGCTTTATCACCAGCCTTAATATTAATACCTGTATGACCAAGAGCAACGCTATCTTTACTATATGTAATCGATACACTTACTTTACCTTGCTCATGAACCTTCTTATCAGATCCGATAAACTTAGCATTAACCATAAGATCATCACCATCAACTATAATATCTCTTTCAATAATACCTGCCAATACTTGCGCAATAGATGTATTAAATAGCCGTTGAAACGATACAGCTCCAAAGGGGCATAAGTTGGGAATCTCCCAACAGAAATTAATAGAGTCTGCTGAATGAATATAATCGTTAGTTAATGTATCTTCCAGATCAATAAGATTTTCTTTAACATACATAGGCGCGCGAAACGCTACAATATTACCGAAAGGAGATACTTCTTTACGAAATTGTTCATATGCAAAACGCTTATGAATAAAATCACCGTCATATACTTGCTGATCAATAATCATACCTAATTATAGTTTCGATTGAGCACTTATCAACTCTAATGTTAAGTTAAGATATAATCTGCACATACTGCAAAGCAATCGTAATTTTTAGATCGCCAATTAATATCTTTATCAACAATTACTGATTTTTTAACTACCGGTTTATTTGGAAATGTCCATATATAACCTTTTGATGTTAACACAAAGTCGTCAGATTGATGCCAAAAATAATTTAATTTAGGTGATATCTTTTCTAACGATTCTAGATTCTTACAATGTATCCATAACCCAGGTTGCTTTAAAAAAGACTTATCAATTTCAAAAGTTGGAGTATCATGACCTAAAAAATATTTATTTTCTTTAATCCAGAGATCAATCTCACAATCAAAACCTAACCTTAAAACTTTAGAGATTTGGTTAGGGTTATTTTCTAAAGTTGATGCTCCGTTTAAATTACCTCTATGAGAGATTACTTTCATTAGCAAACTGGCGGTTGGCCAACTTTTAAATATTCTGCCCAACCGGAACCTTTATCAACTCTCCGTAGAATTCTATATCCACGCTTTCTTATAATCACGTTACTACCAGGTGTGTGTTTGTTATCTAAAATTTCTTTAATTACTTTACCGACACTCTCTGGTAATAATCTCGTACGTGTATCTTCATTTGGAAAATCTCGTTCTCTCATTTTAGTATGTACACGTCCAGCTGAGATTGCATATGCATTATAACCCTCCATACCTAATGACTGTACAAGAGAAATTACACCAGCCTTAGATGCACTATAACCGGAATGTGATGGCTTTCCATATAACCCTGCAACAGATGCAAAGAATATCATATTTTTAACGCCATGTAATGCGCAAGCTTGTGCCACATAAAAACTACCTAATAAATTAATATCTATTTCGTCTTTTATATGATCACGTGATAAATTTTTAATATCAGATACATGTGAAACACCTGCTGTACAAATTACCGTCTCTGGTTTATACTTTATAATCTCTTTCTCGATAGACTCATAATCACGAATATCGCAATGTTGTTTAGTAATACTAACTCCTCCTAATAAAGGAATTATACCATTATCAGCTATATCACCACCACCCACTATTAATATATTATTCATTATTTTCTTTTAAATATGCATTTAATTCCTCCGGAGTGCCGAGCATAATAGATTCAGCATTATAGGAGATTAACTTTAACCCTTTATAGATTAACAATTGTAGTGCTGAAGAAACGTAAAATTCACCCTTTTCTTTCTTGTTAAATTTTATAACACTCTTTGCAGCTTTAATAAATTCATTTGCATCTTTTATATAGTAGACACCAGCTACAGCCTGATTAGAGATAACCTCTTTTTCTATAATATTAGTAATTATATTATCTTCTGTCTGTACATACGAGTGATGAGTATTTTGAGAAGTAAAGGTAATTAGGCCCCCGTCAACCTCATCACAGGAATTTAAAAAATCATCTACATCAAAATTAATTTTTTGATCACAGTTTGATAAAATTAAAGAGCAATTTTTAATATAGTCTTCCGCTGCTAGAATTGTCTGTAATGAACCTTCTGTTAATTTATCTAAATCAATTATCTTAATAGTTGTACTTTTATTGTTTATATTTAAATCCTGAACTTCAGATTTAGCATTATTTTCTGTTAATGATACTAAAATTGCTTCATCACAGTCCTTAGATATAACATCATTTAGTACTAGATTTATCATCTTTTCGCCGTTTACATCTATAAACGGTTTAGGTTTAGTATATCCAGCTTTCTGAAATCTACTACCTAGACCAGCCATCGGTATTAAAACTTTCTTTTTTTTATTAGTCATTATATCGTTCTCCTTGTTCGTGATAAAAAGAGTAGGGGTAATTTTTGTTACCGTACTTATGCCAAATCATATTAATTCTTGGAAAAGATTTAAAGCATAATTCTTTTATTTTTTTATACTCTTCAAAAGCTTTATCTCTTTTAGGAGCATTGTCAAGTAAATATTCATTCGCGTTATTTAAATGTATTAAAGCTTCTTTGCTAATTTTTGAATATGCATGTGCTCCGATATACATTGGTGATCTCATATTAGTAGCAAAGTTAACATTAGTCCTATAACTTTCCCAATTAGATAAAGGTATGTTGAAGACTTCTAATACATTCTCCTTTTTACCCCAAAAAACATGATCTTGAGGATGGTATGGGTGACTTGGTAGCTCTAATCCCATCAATCCTAGAACAAATACTTCTTTACCCTTTAAATTCTCTCTATAAAAAAGATTCATTTTATACATCTCTTCATCTAGTATAGTTTGATCAGATCTCATTTTTATTATATTTTCTGACTCACAACCTTTTACTCCATTATAAGAGGATATAATCTGCAAATTGACATTACCGCCCCCATCTTCTTCCGGTAACTCTGAAAAAATAAATTTTATTTTACCCTCATAACCTTTAATCTTTTCTTTCTCATTAACCCATGTGGATATAAAAACATTTTTAACAAATTCTAACTTAAGATATTGTTCTGCAAAAGTTATAGTTTCCGGCCACAACCCTCCTTGAATTACTATGTCGGTATCCTTCATTTTATATATTATTTAAACAATTTGTGAGTATATCCACTTGTATGTCTCGGTAATACCATCTTTTAATGATTGACTAGGCTCCCAGTTCATTTTTTCTTTATAAAGTGTATTATCTGAGTTACGGCCTCTTACACCGACAGGACACTTAAAGCCATATTTTGCAACAAAGTCATCACCTGCTATATTATAAATACTGTTATTTTTACCTGCAGCTTTAATAGCTAGCTCTGCTAATTCGTTAATTGTAACCATCTCTTCGGATCCTATATTAACTGGACCGTCAAACTCATCTTGGCGCATAAATCTTAAAACAGCTTCTACACATTCATCTATATATAGAAATGATCGTGTCTGTAATCCATCTCCCCATACTTCAAGAGTTTCATTAGGTTTAAGTTCTGCTGCTTTTCTACACATAGCTGCAGGTGCTTTTTCTCTTCCACCATTCCAAGTACCTAGCGTCCCGAAAATATTATGAAAGCGTGCAACTCGAACCGGTATACCATAGTTTCTATTATAAGCTAAATAAAGCCTCTCACTAAATAATTTTTCCCAACCATAGTCAGAGTCCGGATTTGCAGGATAGGCAGAAGACTCTTCGCAATTAGGATTATCAGGATCAAGTTGATTATGTTCCGGATACATGCATGCACTACTACTATAAAATATTTTAGTTTGATTAGTCTTACTGTTATTGTAGTCTTCAGCTTTATCTACCGTATCGCTAAATCTATGCTCGTTAAATTCCTTTACTGCGTTTAAAATATTAAGATTAATAGATGCTGAGTTATGCATAATATCTGCATCATTTTCACCGGTAAAAATAAATCCAGCGCCTCCCATATCAGCAGCTAGCTGGTAAATTTCATCGAAAGGTCTCTTATATTGCTCAGGTACATTGTTATTGTAATTACCTTGCTCCCCATCGAATTTTACTAACCTTCTACAATTGTCTGCATTTCTTAAATCTCCTGCATTACCACTAATAAATTCATCTGCTTCAGATTTATTATATTCAGGTAATTTTAAATCTACTCCTCTAACGAAATAACCTTCTTTTTTAAGACGAGAAACTAAATGATTGCCGATGAATCCACCGGCTCCAAGAACTAAAGCTGTTTTCATATATATATGATAATGTAAATTGCTTATTTATCAAGTATCTTTAGGTATTAATACCAAACTACCTTGATATCGGTTTATTACTTTTATATTATGAGTTTCACTAAAGAGATCTCTTATAAAGCTCGTATCACCACCACAAAGATCAGACCGTTTTACAGCATGACCATGCTTAGACATATGATTATCGAACGTGCCCCACTCCCAATCACCATCTTCGTAAATCCAAAGATCATCAATAATCAATACATCATTATATTTACCTATACGTTCTGCGATTGCTCTAATTTCTTTCTCTAGCGGTAAGTTGGTATCAGTTTCTATATCATCCGTATAATTATTAATTCCTATATCTGCGCCAGGAAAATGAGCATCTAACCAAAAAATAGCATTACCATCTAATTTGTTTAAACTTTTTGGTAATACTTTAGATGAATCACCTAAAATAATCTCTACGCGGTTATCTTCTATAAATCGGGTATTGGCTTTATCTGCTAGCTCTTCTATTATCTCAAAAGAAATAATTTTTTCAAAGTTATATTGCTGTACATGTTGTACTGTATCACCTAATAAAGTGCCAGTTTCAATAAAGAACCGCGACTTACATCTATCAATTATTTGACCTATATCATATATTTTTATATCACCCATATTATTAATTTACTCTTATATTTTATTGTACTCCACATAAGATTTTTCTTCCACTAAATTAGAACCAAGCTTTATATTAATTCCTTTTTTAATTTCTGATCTTATATCATTAGTAAAGTAAACATCTCTTGCTAGTCTAATAAACTCCGTATCAAAGCTTTGTTTACTTTCTTTTATTCTTAATTTATCTTCTATATCCCAAAGCGTATTATTAATTTCTAAAAGATTATTATAATCCTCCTGATCTTTAAAATTAGGAAACGATTCTGAAAGAGCAATAAACTCTTTATTAATATTTTTAAGTTTAGTAGTATCTTTAATCTTTTTTCTCTTAATTTCTAATATAGAAATTTTATCTAACACCTCACCTACCGAAACCTCAATATTCATAATTATATATATTCTACTTTTTTGATTTTTCTATCTATTCATGTATTATAGTAATACCTGCTCTACCATAATCTGTTTCGCTTATCTTATAGCTAGGATTTATTTCCATTATAATAGATTTTAATTCCGCGTGTATAGATACAAAGTCTCCCCAATCATCTATAATAATAACATGCTTTTCACTATTACTATTATCTCTTATTATTTCTAATTCTTTTTTTATAGGACCATCAGGGCCGTTATGTGCATCTAAAAGAAACATAATAGGTTCTGAAGGATACTTATTTAGTATATCTCTTAAATGATCTACCGAATCTCCTAACTTAATACTAATATTAGGGTTTTCAGATTGTATTACTTCATACAAATCTAAAAGACTTTTATCCCCGTACCAATTATTATTGTAATATTTTTCAATACTATAGACTTTATCAAACGAATCACTTAACAATTTAGTAGTTTCACCTCTATAAGTTCCCGTTTCAATAGCAATCTTAAGATAAGATAAATCACGTTTTTCTGATAGCTCAAAAAGAAGACCTATAAACCAATTTGGAGCAAGTTTGCACTTAGCTTTATGACGCTCGCAACAAACATCCCATAGCTTACTATTATTATAATCAATTATTTTCATATATATTGCCAATTACTTGGATAAATTTGTTTAACGTAACTAAAGTCTGTCTTACAATTCCGGTTATAAACAACAACTTCTTCTTTATTACATAAGGCTGCTAAATAGCAGAATGCAGTTTCAACTGTATGAAAACTTTTAGAACGTTCTATAACTCCTAACCAATCAAATATTCTATCAAAATTCATATTTTTTACTTCGATAGTATTAAACTTTTCTTTAAATGTTGGAACAGATTCAGCTTGTAGTAAGTTAGGATATGTCGCAAAAACTCTATTTACTAGATGATAATCAGAACTATCTTTAGTTAAATTTAATACGGATTCTAATTTCTGCTCTCTTTGATAATTTCGTTTTATATCTACATAATCTATCCAGTTTTGGTATTTTAGATTAATCATATTATACTTACAATACATAACACCAACACCTTTTATTACTTCATCGGCGCGCTGTAGATTTATCATCATATTATCGTTATCATATGTCACAGATTTTTGATCAGATAAATAAAGATCTTTACCTTCAAATTCATCGTTTTCATTTACAAATTCTAGACCTTTTATATCTATATACTCTCCTATGTACGAATATACATCAGATACAGGCCATATTACCTTTTCTGCTTTTTTCTGTTCTAATACCTTAACCGCTATCTTAAGACAGAATAAGATGTCACCTAGACCAGCAGGTTGCTTAATTATACATATACTGTTCATTACTTAAATAAAAACTTATAATTAAGGTACATCCAATCTTCAGGTATTCTATAATCTTCTACTAACTTAAAGTTTTTTTCTACTGCAGCTTTCTTAGACTCAAATATAGACTCCCCGTTAACCTTAAGATCTTCTAGTATCTCTCCTAATTCTTCTTGGCTGTTGAAATATATAATACCGTCTGGATCAAAAAAGTCACTTACTGCATCATCACCCCAAAATAGAGGTATTGTTTTAGTAGCAAAACAATCAACAATTTTTTCTGTCCAATATCCAGGTTGTCTACAATTTTCTATAGTTACAGAATACATATATTTGGATAAAGAATCTTCTTTATTTTCAACTGGATTATAACCATAACCGAACACTTCAATATCTTTAAATTTATCAATTACTTTATGTCTTAACTGATGACCTTCTGTAAAATTCTTTGATGACGCTATAATAGAAACTTTATTTTCTTTCTTTAAATCTTTATAATTATTAATCCAGCATCTACCATGCGGGTAATAAAGATAGTTTTGACCCTTACTTATAAGATCTTCATCAAAAGTTAAAACATAATCAAACAATCTATTATTAGTTTTAATCCACTCATACATATGAGGATGTATGGCATTGGGTTCTAATAACCATGCCACTTTACGCTTAACTCCACTCGCTTTATGAATGTCTTCAAGGCACATATCTGTCAGAAAGCACGTATCACTAACTGGATTATTAGTAAAGTTCCATTTAACATGCTTATTAACTCCTTTATGACAAGAAGACGCCTCACCACCAAAGTTTTTATCTCTTATATTTACTTCTACCATGATTTTATATATTTTTTAAGTTCTTTTTGATTCATTTTTTCTACTTTTGAAACTTCTTCCCAGTTACTCTTATAGAATTCATGTTGACTTTTATCAGTTAACGCTACTTTATATGTATCTTCATGCGGTAAATGAAATAATACATTATCTAAATTTAACTCACCAGCACCTACCGATATAACCTTACATCCTAAAATTCTACAACGTGAAATCATTTCATTATCTTCATATCCCCAACCTATAAAGTTTGGATTAAACCCATTAACTTTATCAATTGTATCGCGTAAAGCTATAACACATCCTCCAACAGCCTCAGTATTACCAATAGTATAATACTTATTATTATATAAAGAAGTTATATTTGTCTTATCAACATTTAAAGTTAAACTATTGAATAAATTTATGCCTGTTAAGTGCTGAGTAGCGTTTTTTAAATTATATTCTATATAAATAGCGACACCATTATAACCTATAATTAAAGCATCTTCTACTGACTTTAGAGCCTTAATTGATGTAAGTAAACTATTTATACTTACTAAGCAATCTATATCTAAAAAGCATACTATATCATTTGTTGAAGCTTTAAATCCTATATTATAAGCCTCACATTTACGATATACACCATCATTATTAAAGAAGACGTAAGTATCATCTTCTTTTACTAGATGCTCGATTGTTTTTTCTGAATCATCTTCAACAAATATAAATTCACAATTAGGGTATATAACCTTATAGTACTCATATACTATATGTAAATTATCTAATCTTTCTTCAGTATCCTTTCTATAATGGACTATAAAGGATATGGCTGGGTTTAATTTTTTAGTCTTAAGAAAATCCTGAACATAATTAAATGGCATATTTGGAACATCAACTGGATGCTTCCCGTTCTTCTCTATAAAATATTTACTCGCTTTATTTATATTAGATTGCCAGTCACTAAGTGGTCTTATTGCAGACGATTCTTCAGAACATTTTTGCTCATTTACAAAATCTGTACTATTAGCAATATCAGCCCACCACCAATATGGAGTACTATACCCTCTTTTGGCTAGCATATATGAATGATCCACATGCTCAAATGCATTAGTGTATTGCTCATCATATAGACCAACAACTTCTAATGATTCTCTGGTATAAAAAGTTACAGCTCCAACACAATGTTGGTTAAGCGCTAATTTAATACCATCTCCATATTCTACAACTCCTCTCGGTACTGGTTTACCTCCACTAATACCTGCTTTATTTGCCGGTCCGTGATATCCAAACATAAAGTGATGTATACCTGTTTTCTTATAAGCTTTTATATATTCAGCAAACAAATTACCCTTAAAGATCATATCATCTTCAACGAGAATAATGTAATCACAATCTTTATCTAACAGATTTTGTATAGCAGCATTTTTAGCTTTACCTACACCAATCCGACCAGTTGTGCGTATAAACTCAGCTCCTCGTCTCTTTAGCGGGTATTCTTCTATACCATCATCAATAACAACTAATTCATCATACCATTCATCGCTTAGCGATTCAAAGCAAATATTAAACATATCTACTCTATCACATGTAACAATACCAACACCAATTTTGCCCATATATTATATTTTATACCAAAGTAGGTTAGAATCAACTATCTTTGGTATAAATATATACATGCCGTGCACTAACCGTGATAGTATTGTTTATAATGTAACTGAATTACCTGAGATTTTTTCTATATCAAATGGTGATCTATTATTAATAGAAACAGAAAATGGTACTAATATTTTAGATTTTGAAAATTTTGTTATAAGTGTTGATAATACAACATTTGGATCAACTTTATCAACTAATACTACAGATATTGCTGCTCTATCAAGTAGTTTCGATACTCTTAGCTCCGCATTAAATAACTCAGTTGATGCTCTTAGTTCATCTGTTATAACATCTAATACAAAAGCTTTATTTACACTATCTGCTTGGGATGAACACGGTGTACGTATTCATAAGAGTAATAATATTGCTTCAGCTGAAGTAGATGGAGGTATTATTAGATTCAATTTTATATCTAACTTTTTAACAGAAGATTATTTAGTATTACCATCTGCAAGTATTATAAATACAGCAGGTGATATAGCTATGATCGTATTATCAGATAGAAGTACTAACTTTGTTGAACTTTCTGTTGTAGACCCTGTCACTGATCAAAGAGCTGCAGCAGCAGCAAATATTGGATTTAAATTAGAATCATTTTAAACCAAATTTCTTAAATAGTTCCTTCTCTTCTTCTTCAGATTCGTGAGCATTAGATTGTTGCTTAACTAATTGCTCAAGCTCTTTAAGATTGTCTGGATTTAAAATCGAATCTTCCTCACTATGCATACCGCCATCCGGGGCAACGTACTCAGCGATAAGGTTAACGCGTTGTTGCATACTGTCTGGTAACTTTATAAGACAAGGTGAATCATCTTTTGGAAAGAATATATCTGAATCCATATTTTGCTTATATTGTTGATATAGCGATTCAATAATATTATTAATTTCAATAATATATTCCTTATTTGCATCACGCTTACCATTATCTTCGACAGACATACTCTCATTAAATTTGCAAATAAATATAATATCCAATGAACGCATTGATTCTTTAACTAATTTAATTTGGGTATTAACAAATGCGGTATCAAATCCTTTTATACCTTTTTCATGAGCCCAAATAGTGTAAGCTAAAACATCTAATGTACATCTATCATAAATTATATTATCATCAGCTGTATTACCTAATTGCTGATCAGTTAAAAAATTTAATATTTCAGTTTGAGTCTCAGTAGTTGTTTTAGATGAATGCTCTAATTGCTTTTCTTCAATAATATCGCGATATGTCTTTTCAGGTGTTTTATATGTATTCCAGGTATGTAAAAAGCTTTGTAGTAGAGATGTCTTACCAGTGTTAGCAGCACCTGTTAATGATAATCGCATACAATTATTTAATTCAGTTTAAAAATTGGCAAGAAAGGAATGCCACTCTTCTCTATATATTTCAAACTTATAACCATCAGCAGGTTTAAAAGGTTTATATAGCAACTTTAATTTGGTTTCGGATAGTAAATTATTACTTTTCTTAGAATTTAGTAGCTTATCACATGTTACTAAATTATCCCACGAGTCCTTACCACCTTTACTTTTTGGTAACACGTGATCAACGCTAAGTTCTGTTTTCTGTAATTTTTTTCCAGTATAAACACATGTATATTTGTCACGCTCCCATATATTTTTCTTTGTTGGAAACTTTGCCCTCTTATGCATTATACCTTTATAGGTAGAACATATAACTACAGTAGGGAGCCGTATAGGACCGTTAACAGTATGAATAAAATTATCATATGGCCTGATAGGTAAATCCATCCACAAATCGATAGACTTAATAATATTCCAAAAGTTAATATTTTCAAAGTTAGTAGACCCATCTTCATTTACTTCATAATGTATATCTAGAGGTAGTTGAGATCCAGACGCAATATTTGTAAATACTCGCTTATAATCATCTACATTAATAGGAAAATAGTACTTATTAAGAATAAGTGTATGTTCTTTCATTACACTTTAAGTGCTTTATCCCAAACTAATAAATGAAGCCTAGATGAAAAGTTAACATGCATTGATTTAGCATACTCAACTACAGCCTCTGCATTCTCAATATGTTCTTTTCGGGATCCAGCCACTGGCATAAACCATATACGATCTCGTGTTACGTTAATACCATGCTCATCCTCAACATACTTGAGCCATATTTCTTTTATATCCTCAGCTGGATCATTGATAACAAACTTAAAGCCTGAACCAATCTCTCTATGATACTTTAGTACTTCAGGCTTATAAGTTTTATTTTCTGGATCTCCATTTGTAGTTAATTTAGGTGAAGTAGTAAAGGTAGCATTAAACTGATCTCTCCACCTGTCATTAGGCATAAGAGTAGCGTTAGTTTCAAAGTCAATCTTTGGTATAAATTTATACTTATTAATAAAGGCTTCAACAAGCTTAAGTAGTTGCTTCTGTTGAATGAGTGGTTCACCGCCGGTTAATTTCCAAATAGTACCTTTCTCAAGCTTCTCAACCCAGTTATTATTTTCCATCATCTGAAAGATTTCATTAAAAGACATCTTATTCTTAACAGACCAAGATATAAAGGAATCACATCCATGAGGTGAGTCTTCACTCGCAAACCCTATACATGTTAGATTACACATAGCCATACGCATAAACAATGACCGTTGACCAACATACTCACCTTCACCTTCAATAGTATAAAATATTTTATCATCTGAAAGTATTAATGTTTCCTTATCTAAGTCCATCAAGTTTAATTATATATGCCTTATAACGCGTTTCAACTTAAAATTTGATTAAATATTAACAGATGAGCAAAAAAACTGCCCGCACTCGTCGGGAGGTGGTTGATCTTACAACTAGATTAAATGACTTCGAAATTAGTAATTCGGAAAATTGGCTACTTGACTTTAAGTTACGTAAGCCATTTTACTTAAATCCGCATCACAAACAGTTTTATAACTGTATTATGGATAGCACAACTAAAATGGCATTCGTAGATGGTCCAGCTGGTTCAATGAAAACATACATAGCTGTATATGCAGCTCTAGAAATGATCAAAAATGAAGAGTTTGGGAGACTAATATACATTAGATCAGTAGCAGAATCTGCTGAAAAGAGCTTAGGTTCACTACCTGGTGAAGTAGATGATAAGTTTCTACCTTATGCAATGCCCCTACTCGAAAAGGTAAGAGAAATTACAAATGAAAGTACTAGTAAGATGTTAAGAGACAAAGGTATTATTGAAGCTATACCAGTTAACTTTGTAAGAGGTTTAACTTTTAATAATTCAGTAGTTATTATTGATGAATCTCAGAACTTAACATCAGGTGAACTTACTACTATTCTAACAAGATTTGGAAGAAATAGTAAATATGTAGTAGCTGGTGATACCAATCAAGCTGACATTGGTAAAAAGACAGGGTTTAAAAAAATATTTGATAAATTTTGTAGTACCGATTCAGAGATTAAAGGTATATACTCCTACGAATTTGGTACATCAGAGATCGTTCGCAGTAAGATTCTGCGTTATATTTGCTCCGTTCTCGAGAGCTAATAATTCTTTAAGAGCTTCCTCTAAACCTATATTTTTTATAGGGTCGATCTGAGGAAGCTCTTTTTTTGTTTCTTTAGCCAGCGTATTCAACTTATTTTGTATAGATTGCTCTAAAGATAAAATAGTTGAATCCCTTTCTATATTAACCCCAGGAGGTACCTTCAAACCAATTGCCTTTACCTTGTGTTACTTTATTACCCACTGGAGCAGCTCTATTTACCAGTGCTTCTTCCGGAGGGGTCTCTACATCATTAGTTGTGACTGATTCAGGTGGAGTAACACCATCTGATATAGTTACTACTAATTCATCTCTAGCAGTACCTAGCGTATTATAACATGTTGCAAAATTACTACCATTTTCATTAATTTGTACTGACCTTACACGGACTCTACCATCGGTTGATTCATCAACAAAAGTATCTGCAGTCTTAAGTACAAATTCAGCGAACCGTTCACAACCTACACCACCAGGTAATACGATAACTTCTGCAACTCCGACTTCTTCTAACTGCTTAATTACGTCAAGTTGAGGATCATCAGATGCAACAACTAGTTTATGATCGAACGTATGTTCTAGAGTTTTCTTAAGATCTTTTAGACCTCCAAAATCCATAACCCAATTACGTTCATCTAACTCTTCAGCTTCAAATGTAATATCTGCAGTTAAATTATAACCATGTATAAACTGACAGTGACTGTGAGTAGATCTCCATTGTCTAAACGCAGCGCTACCCAAGTTAATTACTTTATTGCTCGTAAATCTCATACGTATATTATACGCTACTATTATAAGTAAATCAACTAGTAAATAGAATAATATTAAATATAGACCTTTAGATTTAGAGCCTAGGATCAATCACTGTCCTATAGTCCACTTATTCATCTGAGACCCCGATTGCAAGTGTTTCAGCAAAATAGTTGAAATTAATTTTATTTTATAGGTTTTAGTTGATAAGATTATGTATTAGGCTATAATATGATCGTATGGAAAAGAAACTAAGCTTATTGCCAACAGCTAACTCTAATATGCCTATTACAGATGAAGAAAAGCTCGAGGTAATAGAAAATGCTACTAAAGCCTACGAGGTTTATTTGGATGCACTGCGTATTGATTGGCGTAATGATCCTAATAGCTCTGACACGCCACGTCGTGTTGCTAAAGCTTTCGTAAATGATTTAGCTAAAGGATGTTATAATGAAGCACCTAGCATCACCGCTTTTCCTTCTGATGGTTATGATGGTATGGTATTTCAAGGAGGTATACCGATTAAGTCTATGTGCTCACATCACCACTTATCATTTACAGGAGTCGCGCATGTTGCATATATTCCTTCTATTACGGGTAAGGTTGTTGGTTTATCTAAATTGAATCGTATTGTTGAGCACTTTGCTTCACGTCCTCAGATTCAAGAAGGGTTAACTGTACAAATTCAGCATGCTATTGAAGCAATGTGTGAAGGTAATAAGGGAGTTGCTGTTGAGATCTCAGCTTCACATACATGTGCCTGTTTACGTGGTGTAAAACATGATGGATGTGAAATGAAGACTGCTCGATTAAGTGGAGACTTCTTGAATGATCCTGCTACGCGTAACGAATACTATCAATTTATTAATCAATGGCATCTCAATAAACGTTAATTAAGACGTAAAACTTTGAATACTCTTAATATATTTTTTTGACTTTTTTTCTTTTCAAGTAGTTTTTTAGCCTGTAGAGGTGTTACACGGCGACCAACTATTGAAGGTCGATGCTTAGGATCTGATTTAATTTTTTTGGCTTTACCACTACTATTAAGATAGTCTTTAATTTTATTTTTAGCCTCTTTATCTTGCTCAGCTTTTGGTTTTTTAATATCAGCTAAAGCTGCATTTAAAGTTCCTAATGTAGGTTTTGATACTGTTGTTTTAGCTGCAGCTTGTTTTTTTGTAGTAGACTGATTTAGATTAAACCGATCTTCTTTAGCCGGTGTATTAGGAGATTTGCTAGAAGTTACTGTCTTTTTCTGAGCTGGCTTTGATTGGGTTTGTTTAGGTTTAGTTGTTGCAACCGTCTTAATTTTGGTAGGTTTTGGCTTAGCTGTCGCAGGTAAATCCCGCTTCTTATCAGATTTATTATAATTAGGGTAAACTTCAAACTTAAGACCTTCAATTGGATGTATTTTACGTCTACCGGATTCATCAAAAGTAGTAACAGATTTTGTATTATGAGTTTCATAATGATAGTCAATATTACCAATTTTAATTGGATATCCATAACCTAAAGCTTCCAATTTATTAAGGGTGTCCTGCTTTTCTGTACCTGTAGTAACAGGGTCACCGCCTTTATCTGCAGTATCACCGCCTTTATCTGCAGTAACATCTGTACCAGCTTTAATAGGCTTATCATTTAAACGTTTACCGGCGCTATCCCATACTTCAGTTATTTCATTATCGAAGCCTGCACCACCTCCTCTATTTTTTCGACGTAAAATTAGATAACCTCCAGTTAAGTCTTTTTCTTCAATCTTATCACCACCTACACTGTTTAGATAAAACCCACTCTTTACCTCGATTTTAAAATTTTGGTTAGGTAATTTAGTCTCTTTACCTAATTTAATATCTTTAAATTCTCTTTTACCGTCCTCTGAATCTAAAAATAAGCCCGTACTAGCTATAGGGCTTCCGGATCTTATATTCTCAATGGCGCCGGCAGCTAAACCAGCTCCTTTTTTTAATGCACCCATAGTTTCAGGAGCTACAGCAGTCGCAACTGACCCAGCTGCATTTCTAGCTGTTCTAGCTAACCCGCTTAACATACTACCAAATCCTTCTTTTAATAATTCTCGTTGAGAGAGGTTTCTCATGTTGATATTTAATCTAAATATGTTATAATTCCGTAATGAAAAGTCAAAAATTTGTTAAGTTAATAACAGCTGAGTGGTGCGGACCGTGTCATATGATTAAGAATATATTAGATCAGAAGGGTCTTAAGGTTGATATTGTTGATATAGATGAATCCACAGAATTAATTAAGGAATTTGGCATTAAATCAGTACCAACTTTATTAATAAAACAATCAAATGGTGAATTTGCACTCATTAAAGGTTCAGAAGATATAGTTGAAGCTATAGAATCAAACAAATAGGAACTATATTATAATTAGTTATGAATATCTTTGTAACTAATGATGATCCTATTCAAGCTGCTCATGAGTTGTGTGATAAGCATGTTAGATCTAAGATGCAAATTGAGGGTGCTATTATGTTAGCACACGCGTTTCCACAAGAGTTATTAGATCATCCATCGACGCCGCGAACTTCAACAGGTAAACCGCGCCGACGTGGTAAAGGTTACTTTAAACATCAATGCTCTATATGGGCTAGAGAGACAAAAGACAACTTTATGTGGTTAGTTGATCATACTCTTGAGATGTTTCCGGAACGTATGTTTAGATGGCCTGATTCTAACGAGCATTTCACTAAGACCTTTATTAAGTGGTGTAAAGATAACGTGCATAATACAATAATGACTCAAAAAGGCCTAACGGAATATGCTGTCGCTATTAGTTCTAATTGCGATTGTCGTAAATTAAACAAAAACTTTGATGAATTACCTGTTATTGATCAATATAGACAGTATATTATTCATGATAAGCCTTTTGCCTCGTGGACTAAGCGAGTAACACCCACGTGGTACTACTAATATTTGACATCTAAGTCATCGTCAGCTATATTTTCTTTGCTGACATCAATAAGAGCATCGAGTTTGTTCTCGATAAAGTTCTTACCTACAAGTATTTTATATAGATTAGAGGCTCTATTACCAATTGAGAACGGAATACTTAGATATTCTTTAGTTCCTATCTTAAAATCAAGCTCAACGACTGGCCTATGTTCAGTATTACCAGCGCCAACGTTAATAGTTATCTCACCTTTTTTAGGTAACAGTAATGTTCTACCGTTAACGGTTCTAAAAAATACTTTATCACCTTGTTCTTGTATATCTTCTCCGTGTAACACATTAAATGCTCCGTTACCAGAGTCTAATTTAGCTGGTACCTTGCCGATGCCATTAATATCAAAGAACTCGATTAAACCGAGTACAGATTTTTCATGTATATACTTTAAAAATGTCTTCATAGCTAACTGCTAAGTTTATGAATATGGTCACTCACTATCTTCTGCGCCCATATTATACATATCACAACCTGAATCTTGCTGAGATTGACCTTCACCATCTTGAGTAGTTTCATAATCTAACCAATGATATACAGAAGATAAGTAATCTGCAGCTTTGGTAATCTTAGAAGCGGTCCAACCCTCTAAAGAAGGCATGTTTTGTAGAAGTTCAGATAACTTTTGTGAATATTCAATAGCTTTATGTATATCTGACTTGGCCATCTCCATTTCTGATGGATCCGGCTGATCTTCTCCGTGGTGATGCTGTTGATCATCTTGCGGCTGATCATCTGTAGTAATAATAGTCATGGGTATACCACTCATCATGTTTTCTGATACTTGAGAGTAAGCCTCTCGTAATTGTATACCATCTACAGCGCGTTTCATGTTATTATTTATTCAATAATATAAACTTTAAACAGTATTTTGTGAGTGATTTATCTCATCATCACTTGGTAGCTTCATACCAACCTTTACTGCATTGAATAACTCACGTGAATAAGCAAATCCAACAGGTAAGCCTTTAATAAACTCTTGATAATCGTCTTTTACAGCAGCTTCACGCATTTTAGATGCACTCATACCTTCAACACCCTCTGAGTCTGGGTCTCTATCACCAGCAGATACAACTTCTAGCCCATCTTTAAAGTCATAAAACCCATGATTACCTTTAACACCGTTATACTTTTGAATTAAATCACTAAAAGATGGAACTCTATCACTACCTGCTACTAATTTGAACTGGGTATACCCTTCTTCATGAGCCTTCGTTAGTATATCGAAGATAGTTTTAATATTATTATCTTTTATAATATGCCTATCATAATCAGGAAACATTTCCTTCATATATTCAACCTTTTCATCGTAAGATAAAGGATTCTTTAATTTATCTTGTGATTGTGAAGCGTATATCTTAAAATCACCACTTTCAGAAGCATCTTTAACCGCATGCAATAGCTTTTCATGTCCTATAGTAGGAGGATTAAAACGACCAAACGCGACCGTAAGTGGTCTTGTCTCTTCATCTTCATTCTTTGAAGCTCTTAGTTTGTTTCCTGCCTTTTTAGCTGCTTTATACGCTTTACTACCTTTACGAGCGCTCTTACCACCACGCTTTTTCTTGGCGTTAATGTTAGCCCATAGGCCTTCTGTAAAATATTTCTTAAAGGTTTTCATTACTTTGCTCCTGGTTTACCTGATCCGAAGTTTGCTCTACTAAATTCTAAACGATCAACAAATTTAACTAAGTCACCGTCATTGTTAATAGCTA